>OGJI01000031.1_pt1 | contig 170103 bp, 142 predicted proteins | sample 1572031 | NCBI WGS metagenome assembly OGJI01 (sample SAMEA2582119, study PRJEB24529) | metagenome | biome: Human gut stool | place: China | collected 2011
TTAATTCTGACATTGGTTTACTAAGTTTACTGTAAACTTTTTTCAGGACAATACACAATACTTGGCTCGTGGTTAGGCTATCCTTTCCCTATACCATAAACATAGCATGAACATAGTAACAACATAACAACAACATAGATTTGTGTTCACGTTCTGTACGCGGTATGTTTGAGATGACTTTATGTGGTAGAGGAACCATAGAAAAAGGATAGGGAAAAGATAGGGAAAGGCGGGATCAAATCAAAAAATAAAACGAGTTTTAATACTTGTAATAAAAATTTTATCACATATATTTGCGAGACGTATCTTTAATCCTTACTATGCAAGAGAAAGAATTCGAACATATTTTCAAATGCTATTATAGTGATATATATAATTTTATATATCATTATATAATGGATGGAGATGATGCGGAAGATCTAGCCCAGGATGTTTTTATCCGTTTTTTCGAGAAATACAAGTCCTTGCCGGAAGAAGTCAATTCCAAACAATACCTCTTGTCTATTGCCAAAAACCAGTGTATTAGTTTCCTACGCCACAAGAATGTCATTGACCGAAATAACCTCAAATACTTTGAAACCTTATTATTCAGTGCCACCTCAGAGTACGACACCACGTATGATGATTTGTTTTTAAAATTAAATATTGCCATGGACAAACTTTCCGAGCTGCAAAAGCAAATTGTCCAAATGAAATTGACCGGAAAAGATTACTCCGAAATGTCTGAAGAACTAGGCGTAACTCACTCTCAGATCCATAAAAACATCAAAAAAGCCTATGATAAAATCAGACATTACGTTAGAAAAAATGAAACGCTCATGCTTATTCTATCACCTCTATTTTCACTTTTACATCATTAGCAGTACATCCATCCGTTTTGAATTCTATGATCATCCCAGTATGAGTCCACATCGTCTGGAAATCCCGATCTTTCAGTTCTCCTGCTTTTAATGGAAACGAGCGACGGGAACGAATCCCACTAGTTTCACCGTCCTCTCTTATGGTCAAAATAGCATCACAATCCAAGGTACCTTTTACCGTGATATGTAACCTTTGAGGAGTTTCTGTTTCCGTGTTATAGACGAAAGTGGCTAATTGCTTATTATTAATAGTAAACGTCTGTTCCTCAACAACTCCACCGGATGATTGCATCCACATGACAACTCCCAATACCAACATGATTAAAATCGCAAAAACATATAGAATTCTTTTCAATTTCTTACTCGTCATAAGTACCTATTTTTGTTATCAATGATTATTACAAAACTAGCAATTTAAGGTCAAATACCCAAAAAATAATTATTACTCGCAAAACTGCAAGATGTAACTTGCAGTTTTATTAAATTATTGCTTGTTATATCATGCAATTTTTATTAGATTTGCAGAAATGACCTGAAAAACATTAATATATGGAAAATCTATTTAGAACATTTAGATTACTTTTGAACAACACCACAACAGATTTCATACGTTATCTACACGATCAAATTTCATGGAACAGCCGTCTGGTAGCTATACTTGGAGCAAGAGGAGTCGGCAAAACCACCTTGCTATTACAACATATAAAACTCCATGATAACATTAATGAAACTCTTTTTGTCACGGCAGATGACCTCTATTTTTCTACAAATACACTTTACGATCTTGCACTGAAATTTTATCAGCAAGGGGGAAAAAAGTTATATATTGACGAAATCCATAAATATCAAGCATGGTCCAGAGAGATTAAAAATATATATGATCAAATTCCCGAACTAAACGTAATATACACGGGTTCTTCTATTCTTGATCTGGAACAAGGAGGAGCCGATCTCAGCCGTCGCAAATTAGAATATCACATGACAGGATTGTCATTCAGGGAATATCTGAATATAGCCAAAAATATAAAATTACCTTTACATTCATTCGAAGACATATTATCTAATAAAATACAATTCCCATACGATAAGGAACGCCCATTACAATTATTTAAAGAGTACTTGCAACAGGGTTATTACCCGTTTTTTAAAGAAGACGGTTATTACATTCGTTTGAAAAGTGTTTTAAATCAAACACTTGAAAATGATATTCCCCATTTTGCACAAATGAATATTTCCACGGCACAAAAGCTAAAAAGATTACTATATATCGTGGCACAAAGTGTTCCCTTTAAACCGAATTTCTCGAAACTTTCAAGAGATTTAGATGTGAACCGTAATTTTGTACCCGACTTGATGTTCTATCTCGAAAAAGCAGGAGTAATCAACCAATTACGGAATGATACCAAAGGAATAAAACTACTTGGTAAAGTGGACAAAGTGTATCTTAATAATACAAATCTTGCATACGCCATTTCAGACACTATACCAGATATTGGAAACGTGAGGGAAACGGTGTTCTTTTCTTTGATGCGAACCACCCAAGAAGTCACCACATCATCCGTTGCAGATTTCAATATTGGTAAATATACCTTTGAAATTGGCGGCAAAAATAAAGCACAAAAGCAAATTGAAGGAATAGAAAATGCTTATGTCGTAAAAGATGATATCGAATACGGATACAAAAACATTATTCCTCTTTGGGCATTCGGATTAACCTACTGAAAAAACTAAAAGATAAAAGTTGGAGGAATGCTTTCATCAGCTTTTAACTTTTAGTTTTTATCTTTCATCTTCCTAGTATTCATCCCAACTCTTAATCGCAATCTCGGTAGGGTCTACCTTGCAAATAGCATAGATGAAAGCACTGGCCAAACGGGCATTCGTGATCAACGGGATGTTGTAATCCACGGCAGCACGACGGATTTTATAGCCATTATCCAGTTCCCGCTTCGTGTGATTTTTCGGGATATTAATAACCAGATCTATCTTCCGATCATGTAAATATTCCATGATATTTGGTTCCTTATCTTCATCCGGCCAGTAAAGGATTTGAGTATCAATTCCATTCTCTTTAAAAAATTTAGCCGTTCCTGCCGTGCTGTAAATATTATACCCTTTTTCGATCAGCATCCGGGTAGAGTTCAGCAACTCTACTTTGGAACGAGTCGGACCGGAAGAAATCAAAATGTTCTTCTTCGGGATACGATGGCCGACAGAAAGCATACTTTTCAATATGGCCTCGTAATAATTCTCCCCTATACAGCCTACTTCTCCCGTGGATGCCATATCCACTCCCAACACAGGATCAGCCTTCAAAAGCCGGGCAAAAGAGAATTGTGAGGCCTTCACTCCCACGTAATCCAGATCAAATACCGATTTATTCAAGGATTCAACTTTCTCGCCCAACATAATTCGAGTGGCCATATCGATAAAGTTATATTTCAATACTTTCGACACGAAGGGGAAACTTCTCGATGCCCGTAAATTACACTCGATGACCTTTATATCATTGTCTTTCGCCAAAAACTGCATATTAAACGGACCGGATATGTTCAGTTCTTTAGCGATGGAACGGGCAATCTTTTTAATTCGACGGATTGTCTCCACATAAAGTTTCTGTGCCGGAAAAACAATAGTCGCATCACCGGAATGTACTCCGGCAAATTCCACGTGTTCACTGATAGCGTAAGCCTTCACCTCCCCCTCTTGTGCCACGGCATCAATCTCTACCTCTTTCGCCTGTTCGATAAACTCGGACACCACAACAGGATGGTCTTTCGATACCTCTGCCGCTAACTCCAAGAAATGTAACAACTCATCTTTATTCGACACCACGTTCATCGCAGCCCCGGATAGCACGTAAGAAGGACGAATCAACACGGGAAAACCCACGGTATCCACGAAATGATAAATGTCCTCTATACTAGTTAACTCACTCCAACGAGGCTGGTCGATACCCAACTCGTCACACATGGTAGAGAACTTCTGACGGTCTTCTGCCCGATCGATGGATTCGGGAGAAGTCCCTAGAATATTCACGTGTTGGCTGTGTAACCGCATAGCCAAGTTATTCGGAATCTGGCCACCCGTGGAAACAATTACTCCTTTCGATTCTTCAAGTTCGACAATGTCCATCACCCGTTCGAACGACAATTCATCAAAATAGAGGCGATCGCAAGTATCGTAATCCGTGCTGACCGTTTCGGGGTTATAGTTAATCATCACCGAACGATAACCGGCTTTCCGGATCGTATTCAAAGCACTCACGCCACACCAATCGAATTCCACGCTACTACCTATGCGATAAGCCCCCGACCCCAATACGATCACGGAACGCCCGTCATGTTCGTATTTCACGTCATTTTCGAACCCGTTGTAGGTGACATACAAGTAATTTGTCATAGCCGGATATTCACCCGCCAGCGTGTCAATTTGTTTCACACAGGGCAACACTCCCAGTTTTTTCCGATAATCCCGAACCTTCAACATTTTCTCATGGTGAGATAACGAGGTATTCTTCACGGTCAATCGTCCGATTTGGAAATCAGAGAAACCATATTGTTTTGCCTTACGCAATAAACTTTCACTGACATCCGTTTCTTTATCAAACTTACTTAATTCTTCTTTTAATAAGTGAATGTTTTCCAATCGTTGCAAGAACCAATGATCAATTTTCGTCAATTCATGAATTTTATCTACGCTATATCCCTTGTCGAAAGCCCCAGCAATGGCAAATATCCTGGAATCTGTCGGATTGACTAACTCTTCATCAATATCTTTTGTTTTCAACACGTTACCGACAAAACCATGCATTCCCTGCCCGATCATCCGAATTCCTTTTTGAATCGCCTCCTCAAAAGACCGTCCGATAGCCATGATTTCTCCCACACTTTTCATGGAAGAACCAATCACTTTAGAAACTCCCTCGAATTTATTCAAGTCCCAACGAGGTATTTTGCAAACCACGTAATCTAATGCCGGCTCGAAACATGCGGTGGTGACTTTGGTTACCGAGTTTTTGATCTCGTGTAACCCGTATCCCATACCCAATTTCGCGGCAACAAAAGCCAAAGGGTACCCGGTTGCCTTGGATGCCAATGCACTGGACCGTGAAAGACGAGCGTTTACCTCTATTACCCGATAATCTTCCGAGTTCGGATCCAGAGCATACTGCACGTTACATTCACCCACGATGCCTATATGCCGGATTATTTTTATAGCTATCGATCTCAATTTATGGTATTCACTATTACTTAAAGTCTGTGATGGAGCAACTACTATACTCTCCCCGGTATGAATTCCCAACGGATCGAAGTTTTCCATGTTACAGACGGTAATACAGTTATCGTATTTATCACGCACCACTTCATATTCTACCTCCTTCCATCCTTTCAAAGATTCTTCCACTAAAACCTGAGGAGAATAAGAGAAAGCACTCGTAGCCAACCGTTCCAACTCTTCTTTATTCGAACAAAAACCGGAACCCAATCCTCCCAGCGTGTAAGCAGCCCGAATAATCACCGGAAAACCTAGTTTATCCACCGCAGCGAATGCTTCTTCCATGTCACTGGCAGCAATACTTTTTGGTGTTTTCACGTTAATTTCTGCCAATTTCCCAGCAAAGATTTCCCGGTCTTCGGTATCTATGATGGCTTGTACAGGCGTTCCGAGTACTTGCACGTTATACTTTTCTAAAACACCCGATTTATAAAGAGCCACTCCACAATTCAATGCAGTTTGTCCCCCGAAAGAAAGAAGAATACCATCCGGACGTTCCTTTTCGATCACCTGTTCCACGAATTCCGGTGTCACGGGTAAATAATATATCTTGTCGGCTACCCCTTCCGATGTCTGTACCGTGGCTATATTCGGATTTATCAACACGCTGTAAATACCTTCTTCCCGAAGTGCTTTCAAAGCCTGTGATCCTGAATAATCAAACTCTCCGGCCTCCCCTATTTTCAACGCTCCCGATCCCAGAAGCAATACCTTTGCTATACCCATTCTTATTTTAGATTTAAAATTTTAGATTATAACCCACTAATTACCCCGCTTTTACTCATAAATCGTAATTCATCAATCGTAAATTAATTCGTTTTCAATTACTTTTTCAATGCTTTCATTACAGCAATAAAATTGTCAAAAAGAAACTCCGTATCCACAGGACCACTTGATGCCTCCGGGTGAAATTGAGCCGAGAAAAAAGGTTTTTTCTTATGCCGGATACCCTCGTTTGTGCCGTCATTCACGTTCACGAACAGCGGTTCCCAGTCAGTGGGAAGTGTTGTCTCATCTATCGCAAATCCATGATTTTGGGAAGTAATATAACAACGGGTTCCACCGGGGTTCATGACCGGTTGATTGTGACTTCTATGACCGTATTTTAATTTATAGGTAGAGGCCCCGGCAGCCCTTGCCATGAGTTGATTTCCCAAACAAATACCCATGATAGGGGTATTTCCTTTCAATGCTTTCCGTATATGCTCTATCGTTTCCTCGCAACGAGAGGGATCTCCCGGCCCATTAGAAAGAAAAATACCATCGAATTTTTCCTTCGTGAAATCGTAATTCCACGGAACTCGTTTCACGGTAACATCCCGTTTTAACAAGCATCGCAATATATTGTTTTTTACCCCGCAATCCACCAAAACCACTTTATATTTCCCATTCCCGTATTCCATAATCTTTTTCGTGGAAACCTCGGCAACGATATTGTCTTTGTTCGGATCGTAAAAAGGTATGTCTTCATCATCAAACAGTATTTTACCCAACATTGCTCCATGATCCCTTAACTTTTGAGTCAATGCCCGGGTATCTATACCAAAAAGCCCCGGAATCTGTTGTTCTTTTAACCAATCTCCGAGACTTTTTTGTGAATTCCAATGACTATACCGGGAAGAGTAATCCGAAATGACCAAAGCTTTACAATGAATCTTATCCGACTCGAAGAACTTGGATATTCCGTCTCGCTCGTCATCAACCGGGACCCCGTAATTTCCGATCATGGGATAAGTCGGAACCAGAATTTGCCCCCTATAAGAAGGGTCTGTTAAACTCTCTGGATAACCGGTCATTGCCGTATAAAAAACAACTTCCCCGGACACCGATTTCTCGTAACCAAAGGAAGTTCCCTCATAAACTGTCCCGTCTTCTAAAACGAGACGGGCTTTCTTTAATTCATGCATATTTATTCAATCAATCAACTATAAATTAAATTTTATGCAAAAATACGGTGAATATATGAATTTACAAAGCATATTTATGAAAATAAATATTTTTAAGATTACAGGAATATCAACACACTGTATTCAAAAACTTATTAAACCGTGATGACAGGTATCGACTTTATTCTCATCGTGCCACTTCCAAATGCCTCGCATCCGTATAATATACCCTGTTATTAAGGTTGTAATATTCTCTCTTTATTTTATATTCCCATATTGAATATAAAACAAATTTCCCTAACTTTGTGAGGCGTAATATAAACACCTATGAGAAATAAAACGAAACGCCTATTGGCCATTCGAAAACTTATTGAGAACGAACAGATCTGCTCGCAGGAAGAACTATTGTTCAGACTAAAAGAACTAAATGTAGAGGCAACGCAAAGTACGTTATCACGCGATCTTAAATTTATGAGAGTAGCTAAAATACCTCACAAAGATAAAGGTTACATATATATTATTCCGGACAGTATTCAGAATGAACAAACCGATGAAAAAGCATCCACCATCGTGACGGACGCCATTTCAAGCATTGATTTTTCAGGGAATATTGCCGTGATGAAAACTCTTCCCGGATATGCGAAAGCCGTGACCGTTCTAATTGATAATGAAAATTATTTTGAGGTACTAGGAACTATCGGCGGTGACGATACAGTTCTTATTGTCATGCGGGAAGGCGTTACCCATAACGAGTTACTGGATGCTCTCTCGTCTATACACGCTAATATTCATTCACTATTTAAATAATCATTTTGAATTTTCAACTTTCAATTTTGCATTATATCGAAAATAGTTTGTAAACTTGCACCCCGTATTTTCAAGAATATAAGCATGAATATTATAACTAAGAAAACGGAATTAAGCACCGTTATCGAGAAGTTGAAGAGTGAGGGAAAAACGGTGGGTTTAGTGCCAACAATGGGTGCACTTCACGAAGGTCACATATCCCTCGTGAAAGCGTGTAAAAAAGGAAATGATATTGCCGTGGTCAGCGTATTCGTGAACCCGACGCAGTTTAATGATAAAGAAGATTTGAAACGTTATCCCCGTACGCTGGACAAAGATGTAGCTTTACTAGAAAAAAACGGATGTGATTACGTGTTCGCTCCCAGCGTGGAGGAAATGTACCCGGAAGAAGATACACGTGTATTTAACTTCGGATACGTGGAAAGTGTTATGGAAGGAGCAAAACGTCCGGGACATTTTAATGGCGTGGGACAAATCGTAAGCAAATTATTCGACATTGTACGGCCACACCGGGCATATTTCGGAATGAAGGATTTCCAGCAAATCGCAGTGATTAAAAACATGGTGAAACAATTACATTATGATCTCGAAATTGTTTCATGCCCTATCATCCGGGAAACAGACGGGCTGGCCATGAGTTCCAGAAATACTTTACTGGAACCGGAATACAGGAAAAATGCCCCGCATATTCATAAAGTACTCGAAGAAGCTACTCACTTAACTTCCCAAATGAACGTGGAAGAATTAAAAAAATGGGTAGTAGACGAAATCAATAAAAACCCTTATCTGGAAACTGAATATTTTGAGATCGTGGACGACACAGAACTGAAAACTATTCAAGACTGGAGTGAAAACAATGTAAAAGTTGGATGCATCGCGGTTTATGCCGGTAAAATCCGATTAATTGATAATATTGTATTTTAAACTAACACGAAGATGTTTATAGAAGTAGTAAAATCTAAACTTCATAAGGTTACCGTTACTGATGCTAACCTTCAGTACGTGGGCAGTATCACTATTGATGAAGCTCTGTTAGAGGCAGCTAACATGATCGAAAACGAAAAAGTTCAGATCGTGAACATTAACAATGGTGAGAGATTCGATACCTATATCATCAAAGGAGAACGCAATTCGGGTATTATTTGCCTGAATGGTCCGGCAGCACGTAAATGTGCCGTGGGTGACGTGATCATTATTATCTCATACGCTTCAATGGATTTTGAAGAGGCTAAATCACACAAACCTACGTTGGTTTTCCCGGACACCGCAACTAATAAACTTATTTGACATATCATGGATTATTTATCACTTATCGAGAAAAAAATCGCATATACGACAAAAGAAGCTGAAAATACACTGAGTATGTGGAGATTCAAAAATGATAAGATCGTTTTCACAAACGGTTGCTTTGATATTCTCCATAAAGGACATATAGAATACTTGGCTAAAGCGGCTTCTTTGGGAACTAAATTGGTGATCGGATTGAACACTGATGCTTCTGTAAAGCGATTGAAAGGAGATTCCAGACCTGTAAACGACGAGAATGCTCGAGCATTATTATTAGCTTCTCTTGTATTCGTTGATGAAGTGATCTTTTTCGATACGGACACTCCTCGTGATCTGATTGATTTCGTTCAACCAGACGTGTTGGTAAAAGGCGGAGATTATAAATCCGAAGAAATTGTAGGTCACGATATAGTAAAGGCCAAGGGAGGAGAAGTGATTACTATTAATTTCATTGAAGGATATTCAACTACCTCTATGATCGAAAAGATGAAAAAATAATCGTGTATTTCTTTTTAAGAGATAACACATTCTGTCATAATAAATTGGAAATAGAATATAATAAAATTCTATTTCCAATTTTTTTATATTCTACCTGTTAGTAACTGTTAATATCTCGTGTATTTATGGTGGAATAAAAAAGAACTAAAAAGAATAACTTTATTTTGATTTCTCGATTTCGAATTCAAGTAATAATAGAATTAAAAAATGCAAGAATAGTTATTCAAATTATTCCAATTCCTTTCTACAAAATACTAACATCAATTCACGAGAATTTCACCAAATACTTTTTCAAAGTCTGTTTTACTAACAATTGTGGATAACTTAAAAATAGATCTCATTATCAAGTATTAATAAAATTATAACCTGTGAATAACTCTCCACTCCATAAATAATAATGATTAAAACAAAAGAATAGTCTATTTTTTATACCAAAAACTCACAGTCTATCATAATACTCATATTTCTTTTTAAAAAAAATAAAAGATAATATATATATGATATTGTTGTTGGGAACTTGTTACTTTTGTCTGTTGAATCACATTTAATGAAGACAAAGTTATTATGAATCCTTTAAAGAAACTAATGGGGGAAACCGTGATTTATGGTTTCTCGACAATACTTGGACGGTTTATAAATTGGTTGCTGGTTCCACTGTATACCAGGGTACTTTCTCCGGTCGATAATGGTATATTTACGAATTTAATGGGGTATGTCGCTTTATTAGTTGTATTGTTGACTTATGGTACAGAGACAGGATTCTTCCGCTTTGCAACTAAAGATAATAAAGACCGGGTGTTTTCAACCTTATTGACTTCTTTACTTTTTACTTCGACATTGTTTTTATTACTCTGTTTTTCGTTTCTCCCGCAAATTGTCAGTTTTCTTGAGGTGGGGAACCACCCGATTTACTTCGTTTTATTGATTGTAACGATCGCGATTGACGTGGTGAGTACTTTGCCTTTCGCCCTATTGAGAATGGAAGGAAAAGCCCTTCGTTTCGGGGTTATTAAATTCGTGAATATAATCATTAACGTGGGGTTGAATTTATTTTTCTATTTGCTTTGTCCGTTTTTGGAGAAGAAAGGGATTTCTGTTCCTTTCTATCAGGCTGATGGTGGAGTTGTTTATATTTTCATTTCCTATTTGGTTTCTTCTATTTGTACGCTAGTGATGTTGTTTCCTTATATTTTCCGGTTTAAATTTGTTTTCTCGTTTTCTTTGTTGAAAGATATTTTGAAATATTCATACCCGATCTTGATTGTAAGTGTTGCGGGAATGATTAATTTACAGGGGGATAAGATTTTAATGCCTAAAATTTTAGGAGATGGGGAAGAGGCTTTGGCTATTACCGGAATATACGGGGCTAGTTATAAACTAGCTTTGGTAATGTATATTTTCACACAAGGTTTCCGCTTTGCTTTCGAACCTTTCTTTTTCAATTATGCCAAACATAGCGATTCCAAGAAAATATATCAGGATGTACTGCTCTATTTTACCGGATTCGGTTTAATGATATTTTTAGGGGTTATGTACTTTTTGGATGTATTAAAATATTTCTTAGGATCAGAATATTTCAGCGGGTTGACGATATTGCCTTGGGTATTGATGGCTAATTTGTTCCAAGGAATTTACTATTCGTTGTCCTTGTGGTATAAATTGACGGATAAAACGATATACGGAGCTTATATGGCGATTATCGGTTGCGTGATCACGATAGGAGGAAACGTGGTTTTCTTGCCGAAAATAGGTTTTATGGCTTCTGCCTACTCCGTTTTCACGTGTTTTTTAGTTATGACGATTTTATCTTTTATCCTGGGAAGACATTTTTACAAGATCAATTATGATATACCTAAGATTATTTTCTATTTTGCGATTTGTTTATTGTTCTATATTGTCGGTGGCTATATAAAATTTGACAATAACTTGGTGACTTGTTTGGCTCGTTTACCGTTATTCGTACTCTTCGTGTATATTTTTATAAAAAAAGAGATGAGTTTTTTACTGACAAAAGATTTTATGTACAAGTTAATTCATAAAAAATAGCTATCTTAGCGCAATTTATGGAAGTAGTTAAAATGTGATTAACATACAAATTTACAGAGAGAATGAAGATTAAAATAGTGAATAAATCGAAGCATCCGCTTCCGGAATATAAGACAAAATTATCTGCCGGTTTAGATATACGGGCTAATATTGATGAACCTATCATGTTGAAATCGTTGGAAAGGAAACTTGTTCCGACTGGTTTATTTATCGAATTACCTGATGGTTACGAGGCTCAGATGCGTCCGCGGAGTGGATTGGCTTTAAACGAAGGAATCACTTTGTTGAATACTCCGGGAACGATTGACGCTGATTATAGAGGGGAAATCGGGGTTATTTTAGTGAATTTGTCTCATGAAGTAACACAGATTAATGACGGGGACAGAATTTGCCAGATGGTGATTAATAAGGTTGAACAGGCTGAATTAATTGAAGTGGAGGAATTGGGCGAAACGGAGAGAGGGAGAGGAGGTTTCGGTCACACGGGTAAACAATAAATCATTTATAATGACTAAACTAGGTCGATTATTATTTGTTTTTTTATTGCTTTTGTGTACTACTCAGCTTTTTGCTGATAAAAAGAAAGTGGTAGAACCTACTTTAGAAGGTGAGGCTAAAGTACAGTTTGATTATGCTTTCATGGAAGGGGTACGTTGTAAGGTTTTAGGTGACTTGAAATCTGCTATTGCCTATTTCGATCAGTGTATGAAAATTTATAACAAAAGTGCCGCGGTACGTTATGAATTATCTAGTATATTGGTATTAGGAGAGGATTATACGCTACCTTTACAACTGATGCGGGAGGCTGTGGAATTGGAGCCGACAAATATTTGGTATAATTTATTGTTGGCTAATATTTTGCAGAGAAAATCGATGATTGAAGAGGCCTGTAAGGTATATGATAAATTGATATTATTGCATCCCGAGAGAGAGGATTTTTACATCGTGGAGACTGATTTATATTCTTCCGTGGAAAAGTGGGATAAGGCTATAAATGTGTTGGACCGTTACGAGAAACAGTTTGGAATAAGTGAGCCGGCTATTATTGAAAAGGCTAAATTGTATTCCAAAATGAATGATGTAAAAAATGCCTCGGTGGAAATCATGAAGTTGGTGAAGAAATATCCTGAAAAAACAGATTATTTGGGTTTATTAGCTGAACTGTATTTGTCACATGATCAAGAGAAGAAAGGTCTTCAATTATTGAATAAAATCGTAAAAAATGATCCGGACAATGGTTTTGTACGACTTTATTTAGCTGATTATTATCGTACAAAAAATGATTCTTTAAATACGGAAAAATATATTCGTTCGGTCTTGTTGAATGATAAGGTTGAAAATGGATTGAAGGTTCAATATTTGCTGAAGTTATTAGTTAACCAAAACGATGCGAATATTTCTTTGGATCATATCTATTCTTATGTGCAAGTATTGTTAGAAAAATATCCTGAAGATATAGCCGTTAGGACTTTAAATGCTGATTTTTTGAAACGATATAATAGGCTGGAGGAATGTAAGGGTGAGCTGGAATTTCTTATTTCTAAGGAGAAAAATAATTATTTGGTTTGGGAAGAGTTGTTGATGTTATATAATCAATTGGAAGACACGACTGCTATGTATCGTGGTGGGTTGGAATGTCTGAAATATTTCCCGAATGAGCCGTTACCTTACGTGATGATCAGTTTGCCTTTACTGATTCGAAAAGATTTAGAGAGAGCAAAGGGATATTTGGAACAAGGACTTGCCTTGTCTCCGGATAATTCTCCTATTAAGGCTCAGTTTTTTGCCTATCTTGGTGAAGTATATTATAAGCAGGATAGTGTTGAACAGGCTTTTGCTATGTTTGACAGTACTTTGTTGATAAATCCAGGTGATATAATGACATTAAATAATTACAGCTATTATCTTTCATTGCGAAATGAGCATTTAGATAAAGCTGAAAAAATGATTTCAACGGCATTGAGTGCTGATCCGAATAATTCGACTTTTTTGGATACTTACGCTTGGGTCTTGTTTAAAAGTAAAAATTATTCTTTGGCTAAATTTTATATGCGTTCAGCTATTGAGAACGAGAAGAACCCAAGTGGAGTTTTATATGAACACTATGGAGATATTTTATTCATGAACGGAGAAAAGGAGGAGGCTTTGAAAATGTGGCAGAAAGCATTGGAATTTAGAGATGAAGAATGTGGTGATTTAAAATATAAGATAGAGAATGGTTTATCGGTAGATCATGAGAAGTAGTTGTGTTTTATTATTGATTTTATTGTGTTTCGTGTCGTGTAGATCCGTGAAGGAGATTACGGAAAATCGCAGAGATTTACCGAATATTACCGAAGGAAAATTGTTTAAAAATATTATTTCTAACGAGTTAGATTATAATACTATATATGCGAAGAAAGTTGATTTATCTTTGAAGGATAACAAGAATTCCCATAGTCTTAAAGCTATTTTAAGAATACAAAGAGATAGTTTTATATGGGTTTCAGTTAGTGCTGCTTTGGGAGTTGATGTAGCCAGACTACTATTAACTCCGGATAGCGTTAAATTTATAAGCCCGAGAGAGAAGAAATATTTTGTTTCGGATTATAGCTATTTTGCGGAACGTTTTGACGTGGGTTTGACATTTGATTGTTTTCAACGGATACTAACAAATCAATTCTTTGATTTTGAATCTTGTACCACGGAGGCTGTGCGGGGAAAGCGTTATAAATTTGATAAGTCGGGTAACGATTATGTATTGTATAGTTTAGAAGAAAAAGCATTGGGGAGAAAATTGAAGAAATTATACAAGAAAAGGAGAAAGAATAAAGAGTTTTCTTTAGTGTTGCAGAAAATACATATTGATCCGGATTGTTTCAGACCTAATGCTGTTTCTATTGAGGATTTGGAAGAGGGTGTAGGAATGAGCGTAAAATATAAGAATATAAAGGATTTTGGTGGAAAATTATTTCCCGGAAAAATAACTTTTAATGTATTTTCGGATAATGATAATTGGGAGGTTATATTGAATTTTGACCGGTTGGAATTTGACGTGGAAGTTTCACCTAATTTTAAAATACCTAGTAAGTATAAAAGAATGTATTAGCATGGATATTTGTCGTAACATATTAATCGTAATTTTCTTGTTTTCTTTCACTTTTTCTTACTCGCAGTCGATTGACGCTATTAAAAAGAAAAATGAAAAGACGGAAAGGGAAATTGCGTATTTGAATAAGTTACTGGAAAATGCCCGTAAAGATAAATCTTCTACTATACAGAAAGTATCGATCATCAACCAGAAAATCGATAAGGGAAAAGAAATGATTCAATCTCTCACGAACGAAGTGAATTACCTTGATGGTCAGATTAAAAAGAATGAGTCTGTTAAATACGGTTTGGAATCTGATAAACAACGGATGCTGGAATTCTATTCTAAGATGGTGTACGAGACTTGGAAAAAGAGAAATGAATCGGATAAATTGATCTACATATTTTCTTCTTCGAGTTTTGCTCAGGCTTATGCCCGGTATAAATATTTTGAACAGGTTCAGGACTATTCCAAGCGGCAGATTCAGTTAATTGAGCAGACAAACGATTCATTGACCGCTATTAATAGAGAATTGAGTAAATTGATAATTCTGAAAAGTGAAACACAGTCTAAAATTACTTCTCAAAATAATCAGTTGATCAGGGAACAAAATGAGGCGAACACGTATATAGCGGATTTGAAGAAAAAGGAAAAAGAACTTCTACGAAAGTTGAATATTGAGATTAAAAACAGAGAACGTTTTAAAAAAGAATTGGAGAAACTCATTGCTGCTCAGGCTAAAAAGTCGGGGAGTAAAAATTCTACATATAAATTAACACCAGAAGAGAAACTTATTTCCGACGATTTCGCTAAAAATAGAGGAAAGTTACCTTGGCCTGTTGAACAGGGATTTGTGTCGGAGAAATTCGGGGTGAATGTACACCCTGTTTTTAAGCAGGTGAAGTTAAATAATGCAGGAATTACTATTACGACATCCCGGAATGCTGATGTTAGAGCGGTATTTAAGGGTGTAGTGACGGAAATAATGTTTATCCCAGGAGATAATAACGTTGTGATTGTGCGGCATGGAAATTATCTGACGGTGTATTCGAACTTGGTGGAGATATTTATTAAGAAGGGGGATACCGTCAATGTGAAACAAAAAATTGGCAAGCTGGCTGTGAGTAGTGGTAATAACAGTACGTTAAATTTTCAAGTTTGGAGAGATAAAGACAATTTAGATCCACAATTATGGTTAACGCCTTGGTAGAGTAGGAGTATGTTTGAAAGATTAATAATATACTTTATTGGTGGTTGGTATTTAAAAATATTTTACTTACATTCGCTAGACGGTAAATAGTGAGAATACTGCTTTTTATAGCTGCGGAATATGAGTAAAATGGTGAGTAAAAAAGGCTTGGTATGATTGCGATGATCGTTATTAATTATTTGAAAAAGCGATGGACAAATTAGAGTTTTCGATTGCCTCTGAAATTGGTAATATCGTTAAAGTTGAGAACTTTATCGATTATTTCTCGGATGTTTATAATGTCGAACCGGATGTGTTCGGCAAGATAAGTTTGTGTGTTATTGAAGCTGTTAATAATGCAATTCTTTATGGAAATAAACTGGATTCTTCAAAGCATGTTAAGTTTTCGGTTTACGAAGAAGAAAAGCGTTTATTCGTGGCCGTGAAAGACGAGGGTGAAGGTTTTGATTATTCTTATATCCCGGACCCTACTTTACCGGATAATATAGAAAAAGATGCAGGACGTGGTCTTTACCTGATGAAAACGCTTTCTGATGATTTGATTTTTGAAGACGGTGGATCAAAGGTGACCATGGTTTTCAATTTATAATATATAGATGAGCGAACTTCTTTTTTTTAGTGAGGAATGTGATATTCCTTCTTTTTTTAATGAAGAGAGAGTGAAACAATGGCTACAAGCTGTTGCTGATGATTATTCGTTTCAATTAGGAACGATCTCTTTTATTTTTTGTAATGATGATTATATCCTGGATGTAAACAGGAAATATTTGAATCATGATTATTACACCGACGTTATTACTTTTGACTACTCCGAGAGAAAAATATTGTCAGGTGATGTTTTTATCAGTCTTGATACAGTTCAATCCAATGCTTTAGAATTCAATACAACTTATGAAGATGAATTACATAGGGTACTTGTACACTCTGTACTTCATTTGATAGGTTTTAAAGATAAATCAGATGCTGACGCAAAAGAGATGCGTCAAAATGAAAATCATTGCTTAGAATTGCTTAAAACGATATAATTATGTCACAATTACTGCCCGTATATGATGTTATTGTAGTAGGGGCCGGACACGCTGGTTGTGAGGCAGCTTGTGCTGCAGCTAATTTAGGATCGAAGACGCTACTTATTACATTGGATATGAATAAGATAGCGCAAATGTCTTGTAATCCGGCTATGGGTGGTATTGCTAAAGGTCAGATTGTTAGAGAGATAGATGCTTTAGGTGGTGGATCTGGCATTGTAACAGATAAAAGTACAATCCAATTCCGTATGCTGAACCTATCTAAAGGACCTGCTATGTGGAGTCCGAGGGCTCAATGTGATCGAATGATTTTTTCTGCTGAATGGAGAGATAGGGTAGAGCATACCGATAATCTGGATTTGTGGCAGGATGATGTGATAGAACTTCTTTTGGATAAAGATCGAGTTACCGGGGTCAAAACTAGATTAGGGATTTCTTTTAGCTCCCGTCGTGTGATTTTGACTAATGGTACCTTTTTAAATGGTCTAATGCATATCGGACGAGTTAGCTTTCCCGGTGGTCGAATTTCAGAACCGGCTACTTATGGTTTATCCGATCAGTTGAAAGAATATGGTTTTGCAGTCGGGCGAATGAAAACGGGTACTCCGGTTCGTATAGATGGTCGAAGTATTGATTTTTCTAAATTAACCCGTCAGGATGGAGATAATGATTTCCATAAATTCTCTTTTCTGAGTTTTGCGTATACGAATTCACTTGAGAAGAGACCTTGTTATATTGCCTACACGAATAAAGTCGTACATGATATTTTGCGGGAAGGATTTGATGATAGTCCTTTATTTAATGGTACGATAAAAAGTATAGGTCCTCGTTATTGTCCGAGTATAGAAACTAAATTAGATACTTTTTCAGATCGAGATAGTCATCATTTGTTTTTGGAACCAGAAGGAGAGAAGACGACCGAATATTATCTGAATGGATTTTCTTCTTCTTTACCTTGGGATATTCAATTGCGTGCATTGAGAAATGTGGAGGGTTTTGAGAATGTAAAAATTTTTAGACCGGGTTATGCTATCGAGTATGATTTTTTCCAACCTACTCAATTATATCCGACTTTGGAAACAAAATTAATCAAGGGACTTTATTTTGCTGGACAAATAAACGGGACTACCGGATACGAGGAAGCAGCGGCTCAAGGATTAATGGCCGGAATAAATGCTCATCTTTCACTTCATGATAATAAAGATTTTGTATTGAATAGAGATCAGGCTTATATTGGAGTACTGATTGATGATTTAGTTACAAAAGGGGTAGATGAACCTTACCGTATGTTTACTTCTCGTGCGGAGTATAGAATTTTATTGAGACAGGATGATGCGGATGCCCGCTTGACTCGTTTAGGATATTCTCTAGGTCTTGTGAAAGAAGATCGTTTTGCCGTGTTTGAAGATAAAATTTTGAAACGTGATAGATTGATAGATTTTGTTACTAATTTTAGTATTTCACCTGATGAAATTAATCCGACTTTAGAAGTTTTGGGATCTTCACCTATTCGGCAGAAAATAAAATTGATTGATATTATTTCGAGACCGCAGGTAACTATTCCTAAAATTGTAGGTTCAATTCCTTCTTTGAAAGAATTTATTTTTGACAATAATTTGCGAGAAGAAATCATAGAGGCTGCCGAAGTTTTAATTAAATATTCGGGATATATCGAGAGAGAAAAATTAATAGCTGATAAATTGAATCGGTTAGAAAATTTAGTTATTGCGAATAAATTTAATTATATGGAGATAACTTCTCTTTCTTATGAAGCTCGTCAAAAATTGACAAAGATTAATCCGAAAACTATTGGACAGGCATCACGTATTACAGGAGTATCACCTTCTGACATCAATGTTTTATTGATTTTATTGGGAAGATAAAAGAAATGTTTCACGTGGAACGTTGAAAATAGTGCGAAGGGTACTATTGAATAAATTCGGGTAAAAAGGTATATTTGTAGGGTAAATATTACAAACAAAAACCGAGGTATAAAATGGAAATCATTGAAGGGAATTTAATTGATATAGAAAACAGGGAATTTTATCCTTGCGCTATATCTATATTTGAAGGAAAGATCATGAATATAGAAAGGAATTCTAATTCGTATGATCAATATATTTCGCCGGGATTTATAGATGCGCATGTCCATGTGGAAAGTTCCATGTTAATGCCTGTCGAGTTTTCTAAATTAGTAATTCCGAATGGAACAGTGGGTGTAATTGCCGATCCGCATGAAATTGCCAATGTTTTAGGGGTAGAAGGGGTGGAATTGATGATAAATAATGGAGAAAAGGCACCTTTAAAATTCTTTTGGGGTATTCCTTCATGTGTTCCTGCAACTCCATTCGACAAACCGGGATCCATTTTATCCATAAAAGACACGGATAAATTAGCAAAAACCGGAAAGTTTACAATGCTTTCTGAAGTCATGAACATTCCTGGCGTTATAAATAATGATCCGGATGTCATTGGAAAAATAGAAATAGCTAAGAAATACCGATTAAAAATAGATGGTCATGCACCGGAACTCGTGGGTGATCCATTGAGTTTATATATTGCTCATGGTATAGAAACCGATCATGAATCTTCGACCATAGAAGAGGCAGAAGAAAAAATTTCGAAAGGAATGCATATCATGATCAGGGAGGGAAGTGCTGCTAAAAACTATAATGCATTAAAATCATTGATTGCTACACGTACGGATAGCGTTATGTTTTGCACGGATGATTCACATGCTGACGACTTATTAAATGAAGGTCATATTAATAAAATTGTCAAAAAAGCATTGGCTGATGGCTTTGGTATTTTTGATATTTTGCAGATTGCGTGTCTTAATCCGGTACGTTTTTATAATCTAAATATAGGAACTTTGCATATCGGAGATAATGCGGATTTCATTATTTTTGATGATATAGAATCTTTGAATATACGTTCCACTTATATTCGTGGGGAGGTAGTCTATGGTGAAAACAGTTCTAAAAATAATCCGGTTTGTGATGTACCTTTATTAAATAAGTTTCATCATGATGAAATAAGTTTATCTGATCTTCATACTAATGTTTTTGGAGATGTTACCTGTATTCAAGTAAAATCTGATAGTCTTTTGACAGACCGTAAAATCTTTCATTTCGATGAAAAGATAGAAGGTTTTCAATCGGATTTAGATAAAGATGTTTTGAAAATAGTTTATTTAAATCGTTACTTTAACTCTAAACCGCAGATCGGTTTTATTTCGGGCGTCGGTTTAAAACGAGGAGCTTTTGCTTCTTCTATATCACATGACTCACATAATATTATTGCAGTGGGTTGTACCGATCAAGATTTAATGCTTGCAATAAATGAATTGATAAAAGAAAAAGGTGGTTTAGTAGTGAATGAAGAGAGCAAATTACACTCTTTATCTCTTCCTATTGGTGGTATTATAAGTGATAAAAGTGGGAGAGAAGTGGCAGATCGCTATATGAAATTGAATGAAATACTTTCAAAAATGGGAACACCTTTAAAATCTCCTTTCATGACACTTTCATTTATGTCATTAATTGTAATACCTACTTTAAAGATAGGAGAAAAAGGAATCTTTGATTTTGAGAAGTTTGATTTTGTAAAATAGTATATGGCAGAAGATGAATTTGGATTGAAAGAGAAAGTCAGTAAATTACCTACGACTCCGGGAGTGTATCAATTTTTTGATGCAAATGGAGTAATTATATATATAGGTAAGGCTAAGAATCTGAAAAACAGAGTTTCATCTTATTTTGTGAAGACAAATCAGACCTCTAAAACAATGGTTTTGGTCCGTAAAATACGGGATTTGAAGTACATTGTGGTTAATACAGAGGAAGATGCGCTATTACTAGAGAATAATTTGATCAAAAAATACAAACCCCGCTATAATATTCTGTTGAAAGATGATAAAACGTACCCTTGGATTTGTATTACAAAAGAGGCTTTTCCACGAGTTTTTACCACTCGGAAATTTATCCGGAACGGTTCAGAGTATTTTGGGCCTTATACTTCGGCTAAATATGCTAACACCTTGATTTCCTTGATAAAATCACTGTATAAATTGAGAACTTGTAATTTATCTCTCAATAAATCAGCTGTTTATAGTGGAAAGTATAAAGTATGCCTGGAATATCACATCGGAAATTGTATGGGGCCTTGCGTTGGGTACGTGCAGGAAGAGGAATATATGGAATATATTGCACAGATCCAGAATATTTTGAAAGGAAATATTTCTTCCGTGATCGATTTTATGACTCGAAAAATGAAGGAATATACTGTTTCTCTTCAATTCGAAAAGGCACAGGAAATGAAGGAGGCCATAGAAGCATTAAAAACTCATCAAACAAAATCCACGATAGTAAGTACCTCAATAAACGATATAGATGTATTTTCTTACTTGGAAGATGAAAAATATGCCTATGTGAATTACTTGAGAATTGTTCATGGAGCTGTGAATCAAGTGCATACTATTGAATTAGAGAAAAAATTGGATGAATCGAAAGAGTCTTTACTTTCTTTTGCCATTTTTGAGATCCGCCAATTGGTAAATAGTCGCTCTAGGGAGGTTCTAGTACCTTTCTACCCGGATGTATTGATGGAAGGAATTAACTATGCTATCCCGCAAAGAGGGGAGAAAAAACAACTATTGGAGTTATCTGAACGGAACGTGAAATTCTTTAAAATGGATCGGGAGAGGCAGCGGGGATTACGGCGGCAGGATAGTAAATTAGATCTACTAAATACGATAAAAAATGATCTGAAATTACCTCGATTACCTCATCGGATGGAATGTTTCGATAACTCTAATATACAAGGAACCAATCCTGTAGCCTCTTGTGTCGTTTTTATTGACGGTAAACCGGCAAAGCGGGAATACAGACGTTTCCACGTGAAAACTGTTATTGGGGCAAATGATTTCGCTTCGATGGAAGAGATATTGTACCGTCGCTATCACCGGGTACTTGAAGAGGGTGGGGAGTTGCCTGATTTGATTGTGGTAGATGGTGGAAAGGGGCAATTAAGTTCAGCCGTGGCCACATTACGTAAATTGGATTTGTTGGAAAGAGTACCTATCATTGGTTTGGCCAAGCAAATGGAAGAAATATATTATCCCGGAGATAAAGATCCTTATTTGTTAGCGAAAACTTCCGTGGCTTTAAAGACATTAATGCATATCCGGGACGAGGCTCACCGTTTTGGTATCACTTTTCATCGTAAATTACGAGAGAAAAAACAAACAATCAGTGTATTAAGTGAAATTAAAGGTATAGGTGAGAAAACAGAAGTATCTTTATTACAATATTTTAAATCTGTAAATGCTATAAAAGAGGCATCTCGTGAAGAGTTAGCAAAAGCCATAGGTCCGGCTAAAGGAAATATCGTGTATGATTATTTTCATTCTGCTGTTTCTTAATGATTTTATATCTTTGTGTGTATTTCAGTGTAATGGATGAAAATAATATTCTACTAGAAAGATTAAAGGCTAATGATGAGGCGGCTTATCAAGAGTTGTTTGAGATTTATTTCAAACAGTTACATCATTTTGCAGAGCGAATGGTGTTTGATTCTGAGGTTGCTCACGATCTAGTACAGGATGTATTCATCAGTTTATATGAAAATAGCAAGAAATTATCTGCCCGGAGTAACCTTTCAGGTTGGTTATTTGTATCTGTCCGTAATTCCTGTTTGAAATATTTGCGAGATCGGAAAGTTGAAGATCGTAGAAATATTCTCTATGCAGAGGCGATGTTGAATTCAGAATCTATGGAATGGATTGATGATGAAGAGTTATTAGAAAAGATTTATCTTGCGATAGAACATTTATCGGGTAAATGTCGTCAAATAGCTAAAATGCGATTGATCAAAGAAATGAAATATAGCGAAATTGCGTCGGAACTTTCAATTTCTGAAAATACAGCTAAAGTGCAAGTACATAGAGCAATATTAAAGATAAAAGAACAATTGACTGCTGATTCTGCTTTCTTTATTTTGATTAGTGCGTACTTAGAATTTTTCCAAGAGTAGAAAAAAATCGGAATTATTTGTAAACCTTTTTGAGTTTTTGGGATTGTATATACAAATAAACTCAAAAAATGGACTCGATAGATTGGATTATTATTAATAAAAGTCTTGATGGATCATTAAATGATCAGGAATCGGAAATACTATCAGAATGGTTAGCCGAGTCGGCTGAGCATTATGCGTTATATCAGAAAATAAAAGCATATGATTCGTATTCACTCAGTGATGAGAAATTTAAGCAATGGAGGTCAGAATATACAGATGTACTATCCCGATTAAAACAGCGTCGGAATAGGAGATTCGTGCGTCGGAAAATTCTTGTATCAACTTCGGTGGCGGCTGTTTTTGCTCTTGTTGCCTTATTTACCTTGTTTTTAAATCATCCGGAGCCGAGATCTGTAAACTTGAATGGAAGTGGCGAACATTCGAAAGTTCAACTACAACTTGCAAATGGTAGTTGGCTAGATCTGGATACGGTTAAAGAGAATCGTTTGATGGGAATGAATCATGTCAATGTTTCGTCCAGTGACAAAACATTGACATATCAACGTGCTGATAGCTTGCAACAAATGGAGTATAATATATTGAAAACGGAAAGGGGAGGAGAATGGAACGTGACGCTTGAAGATGGAACTCGAGTTTATTTAAATTCTTCGTCAACATTGAAATACCCGATTTCGTTTGCAGGTGAAAGTCGGCAAGTATTTCTTGAAGGAGAAGCCTATTTTGAAGTAACGCATAATCCGAATAAACCATTCATTGTCAGAACAAATGATATGAATATTTTGGTTTGGGGAACCTCTTTCAATATAAATGCCTATCCGGATTATAAAATTGTCAGGACGACACTCGTTAATGGAAAAATTGACGTGGAATGTTCCGGTGATACCCATACGATTCTCCCGGGTCAACAAATTGTTTTTGAGAAAGAGACAAGATCAGTAAAGATACAGGAAGTTGACACTGAATTATATACATCCTGGAAAAATGGTTTTTATAAATTCAATGAAACGAGACTTGAAGATATATTAGCGATGCTGTCATTGTGGTATGATGTGGACGTGATCTATGCAGATGAATCAGTTAAAGATTTGTGTTTCACGAGTTCAGGCAAAATGGCTCGTTACGACAATCTCATGAATCTGCTTAAAAAATTCGAATATACCAATAATGTTACATTTGAACTGAATGGTAAGAAATTAACCGTTAGGAAAAAATAAACTTGCTAAGGTTGCATCCTTAGCAAGCTAAACCTGCAAAATAGCTTAAATGGTAGTGAGACTATTTTGCTAAGTAGTAATAATTAAAAAACAAAGTTATGAAAAAAAAGCGAACCAAGAAAAGGTTGACGGATGAATTGAATGTTCGGAGATTTTTAATTAAAATGAAATTGCCACTTTTTTTATTGATGATTTTATTTTTATCAGTAAATACAGTTGCTTTTTCCCAGACAGCTAAAATTTCAGTTAATTTCACGGAAACTCCACTTTCAGAAGTTTTTGCAGAATTGGGAAAACAGGCTAAAATGGTTTTCTTGTACGACCATAAATTGGTTGAATCTAAAGGAAAAGTTTCTTTAAAGGCTGACAATCAGGAATTAGAAAAGGTATTAAAAGGATTTTTACCCACATTGGGATTGACTTATGTTTTCGAAGATAGTGTTGTTGTTATTCGGAAAGCTCCTGTTGATTGTCCCTTGAAAGCGGTGAGAATGATTACAGGTGTGGTAACGGACGAAACCGGACAACCCTTACCGGGTGTTCACGTTGTGATTAAAGGTTCACATAAAGGTGTTGCGACGGATGTTAACGGGAAGTTTAATGTTGCAGTTGAAGATGGTACGAAACCGGTATTTGTTCTTTCGTTTGTGGGAATGGAACCGCAGGAATTGAAAGTTTCGGAAAAAGATAACTATAAAGTGGTCTTAACTGCTAAATTGCAAAAATTTGATGATGTAATAGTCACTGGTTACCAAACTATTTCTAGGGAAAGAAGTGCAGGTTCATATTCGAGGGTTTCGGGTGAAGAAGTGTCTAAAAAAGCGAATCTGACAGGAAATATTCTTGAAACTCTTGAAGGACTTACTCCCGGATTAAGCGTAAATTACGGAATTGGAGAGGACAAGTTCTTGATCCGAGGAACGACTTCGATTAATTCGTCAACAGAACCACTTATCGTGGTTGACGGAGTTGCATTAGAGGAGGGGAATATCGAGGAACTTATAAACAGTAATGATATAGAAAGTGTGACCTTCCTTAAAGATGCCACTTCTGCTTCAATTTGGGGAGCGAGAGCTGCGAACGGGGTAATTGTGATAACTACAAAATCGGGGAAAACCGGAGATCATCGTTTAAAAATCACTTATGATGGTTCATTTACCTACAAGGGACTTCCTGATTTTGGATATAGGGGACTTATGAATAGTGAACAGATTATCCAATCTGCAAAGGAGATTTTTGATCCAGAAGCTTATCCGTGGGCAACGGTAACAACCAAAAATGGGGGAGCTTTGGTCTATCCGCATGAAATACCTTTATATCAGTATGCTAATGGTGAGATAGATGAGATTGAACGGGATCGGCAGCTTGATGCATTAGCCAAGTTGAATAATCGTTCACAAATTGAAAAATATTTATTGCAGCCGGCTTTATTCACGAAACATACGGTATCATTTTCGGGTGCAGCCAATAATATTTATTCCATCTATGGATCGGTTGGTTACGAGTATAACCAGAGTATCGAACGGACAAATACCAACAAGATCATGCTCAATTTTAAGCATAATATACAATTGAAAAAATGGTTGAAAATTGACTTGACAACGAATCTTTCCGTACAGAATGTAAAAACAGGTCTCATGCCGGCATACACGAATGAAAATACGATTTTACCTTATGAGATGTTGGCAGATGAAGAAGGGAACCCAATTGACCATTCCCACACGGTTTTTTATAAAGATTATCAAGATGAGCTTGAAACAAAGAGTCTTCTTGATTTGAGTTATGTCCCCTTGGATGATATGAAAGAAGGGTTTAATAAGTCAAAATCAGTGAATGGCCGTGTAAATTTGGGAATAGCTATCAATTTGATCAAGGGATTAAAATATGAGGGACGTTTCCAGTACCAGCAAAATTATAGTAAGAGCGAGTTATTTTACAGTCAAAATTCGTCGCTAGTCAGAATAGAGTTAGCAAGATACACAAAACCGGCTAATCCGCCTTCTACCACGGCTCCGACTTATTATCTTCCCACTACCGGAGGCCGATATACCCTTGCTAATATTGATGGGATGAACTGGACGATTCGAAATCAGTTCAATTATGACCGTGTTTTCGGTAAGGATAAGCAACAAATAACGGCGATTGCCGGTATGGAAATACAGTCGGGAGTATCTACATCAAATTCAAATACACGACGGGGATATGACCCGCAATCGCAGACTTACCAAGCGTATGATGAAAAGGAACTTGCCACAAATGGAGTTTCAGGTGCCGTGTATAGTAATTTCGGAACACCCCGTAATACATTGGTAACGAAAATGTTTTCTCAAAGTGAAACGGAAAAACGGTTTGTTTCTTTTTATTCGAATGTTGCCTATACTTACAATAGCAAATATACTTTAAACGGAAGTATTCGGGTGGATCAGTCAAATTTATATGGAAGTGATCCTAGTGTCCAGTTTAAACCCATTTGGTCTGTTGGTGTGGCTTGGAACTTGAAGAGAGAAAGTTTTATGGATCAGGTTGATTTCTTGAATCGTCTGGATTTCCGGTTTAGTTATGGTCTGGGAGGAAATTCCCCTAAACCGGGTAAGGGAGGTCCTTATAATCTGTTGAATGCAAAGGCCAGTACGATGTTTGCAGGATTGGGTATAGGTTATGACATCATGTATCCGGCAAATGATAAGATTCATTGGGAAAGAACTCGGACTATAAATGGCGGGATAGATGTGGCCATATTCAATAATCGGATTACCGCATCAATAGATGTATACCATAAATTGACAACAGAATTGTTTGCAACAAAGCCGACTGATCAGACGCTGGGATGGGAGAGTTTTTATACCAATTTCGGAGATATGAAAAACCAAGGATTTGAAGTATCTCTTAGGACGAAGAATATCTTCACTCGGAATTTTAGTTGGTCAACCGTGTTGACAATGACGAATAACCGTAATAAAGTTCTGAAACTAAATCTTGATGGCGCAATGACCGCGGGTAAAAAAGTGTACATGGACTATATTGAAGGTTATGCAGGCAATAGCTTGTTTGCATATCGATGGGCAGGTTTGAGTGAGGAAGGAAACCCTCAGGTTTACAATGCGGAAGGAGAAATAATCAGTGATTATCAAGATGAATCTTTGACCGAGGATGCAGTGAAGTTTATGGGTGTCACTCAGCCGAAATGGTATGGCGCATTGACAAATAACTTTTCTTACAAGGGTTTTGACTTTTCGTTTATGCTCGTGTATAATTTTGGTCACAAAATGCGTCGTGATGTAAATAATTTTTGGTACGGGCGACTGGCACGTAATGTAAGCAAGAAGTTTTTGGACCGTTGGCGGGAACCCGGTGATGAGAAATACACGGATGTACCGAAATACGTTTCTAAAACGGTTGAAAATAAAACGAAGTCAAGGGACATTACTTTTTACGAATTAGCGGATATTAATGTCTTGGATGCTTCTTATGTTAAGTTACGAGATATTACATTATCCTACTCTCTGCCTAAAAGTTTGTGTGATAAACTATTCATGGATAGAATAACGTTACGGGCACAAGCCTCTAATTTATTCTTGATAGCGGCAAATAATGATGGGATAGACCCTGAATATCACCATTACAGAAGTGGCTTACGCGGGACAAAATACGGTCCGTCGTGGTCATTTGGGCTTACTATTAACTTTAAATAAGGTTAACCTATGAAATGTAATCATGTATATCACGGATTGGCAACTATATTGAGTGTTGTCTTGTTGCTTGGAGGTTGTAAGGATTTCCTTGATGTAAAACCTAAAGGAAAGGATATTCCCGAAACAATTGAACACTATAACGGAATGTTCAATAGTACGAATCTGACTTCTGTAACTTATTCTCAAGTAACGGAACTCGGGACGAAATTAGGAGTGAGTACACTTTATAATATTTTTATGGGGGATGAACTCATGGCGACACAAACTTCGGTTTCTGAACTTGATTTCAAGATGAATCAGGCATATCAGTGGGAGGGGAAAATTTTCGGTGAAGAGGATGATGTTTGTGAGTGGGCAACAATGTACCAGCAAATCTACACGTTCAATGTTATCATTAATAACGTGATGGATGCATCGGGTGGAACGAATAAACGAAAGCTGGAACTCCAAGCTGAAGCACGGGTGAATAGGGCGTTTAGATATTTGATTCTTGCCCAGTATTTTGGAAAACCATATAATGAATCAACGGCGAATTCGGATTTATGTGTTCCTCTTATTGTTGAGGATGATATGAATTTGAAAAATCTGAAACGGAATACAGTTCAGGAAGTTTATGATTTTATCATTAAGGAATTGGAAGAATCTTGTCCCGATTTGGTGGAATCAACGAATCATCCATTACGAATTTACCAATGTGCAGGATGGTTTTTTTTGGGTAGGGCTTACTGGGTTAAAGGAGATTACGAGAATGCAAGAATTGCCTTGGAGAAAGCACTTAAATCTTCTGAAATAAACACCACTGGTATCACTTTGTGGGATTACAACCAAATGTTGAGTGAATGGGGATATAATTCCGCTAGGCCATACGCATGGACTTCCGGTTTCCCAGCTAATAATACAGGAGCCAATAAAGAGGTTGTTTACAATTATCAGTATGCAATCTCTTCTATTTCCAGTGCAACGGGCCAACCTAAATTATTTATAAAGGAAAAATACATGGATCTGTACGGGCAAGATGATCTTCGAAGAAACTTTTTTTCGAATAAAACGAGGACCGGGGCCGCTATGGAGGGATATAGGAGATTACCTTGCAGGACAATCTTTAATCTAGGTGTTGAAATGCCTGATCTATATTTGATGCTAATAGAGTGTCAGGCTCGTTCTACGGATCAGGCTTTGCAGAATGAGGCTCGAATAAATCTTGAAGAATTCCGGCGTCATAGAATGTCTCAAGAGGCTGCGGTAATTCCTACCGATATAACTTCTCAAGAAAAACTAATCCGCTTTGTCGTGGAAGAACGGTTACGGGAATATATGATGACCGGAATACGTTGGTTTGATATGAGAAGATTATGGAATGATCCGCTTTTTCAAGATTGGAAGGCTGAATATACACATACAGACGGGGAAAGTACTTATACGCTGACAGAAGATCGGCTTGTTTATCAAATTCCACCGAAAATACTTGTATTTAATAATGATTGGCAAAATAATAAATAACAATAAAATATTGATGAGGATGAAAAAACTAATTTTATTAAGCATTATATTGCTTGGAACGTTCGCTGTGAATGCACAGGTGATTAAAGGAAAATTTAATGATTATCACGGCGAAACGATAAAAATTAATATTGGAGGTTGTGATCGGGAGGCCCTTAAAATAGGAAGTGACGGATCGTTTGTATTTAACCCGGTGATCAGGTATGAAGGACAAAAGTTTACTATAAATATGCCTGATGAAACCCGGATTCCCGTGTTAGTAGGTAAAGGGGAAGAAGTTCGGTTGGAAGTATCAAAAGATAAGGATGGAAATACAATAGCAAAATTTGCAGGGGATAGGACGGATATTAATACCTATTTATTTGTTCATGCGAATCAGTTATCTGGATTGAAAGGAGCTAGAGGACAGAAATTTACCACGTTTAAAGAGTATTCGGCAAATTTGGATCGTTTGGATAAAAAATTGGATCAATTATTGAATAAAATTAAGGGAGATCAGGATCTTGTCGAGGAGTATCGGGTGGAAAAGAATGTGGATATTATTTCGGCTAAAATTGGATTTGGAAGAGGTGACGAAAAACTAACCCTCACGGATAAGGATTACATAAAATTTATGAAGTCAATGGATGTGAATGATAGTATCACTTTTAGAAAAGATCCTCGCAAAGCCTCATTAGGTTATACGGGAGTGGTGGAAAGGCGAATATCTTGGGAGGCAAGAAACAGGGCTACCGCTCAAGATGATCCAGCTAAATCATTTATTAGAAAATTATTGATCCTTGATGAACTGGTAAGTAATCAAGAGATTAAAAATAGTGTTTCTCACTATTATGCCATTATGTTTTATATGGGAGGGGGAAATGCTCATGCGAGAGAGTTCGTTGAAACTTTTAATAAAATAAATACAGACCCGGAACATCTTGCTTTTGTGAAAGCACGACCATTACCATCAAAGGATAATAATCTTGAGGCCGGATCGGTAGCTAAGGATTTTGAAATGCATGATCGTGATGGTAATCTGGTGAAACTCTCAGATTTTAAGGGAAAACTTGTTTATATGGATATTTGGGCAACATGGTGTGGGCCGTGTGTGGAAGAGATTCCTAACATGGAAAAATTATATCAACATTATAAAGATGATCTGCGGATTCTATTAGTGAGCGTATCAGTGGATAGTAAAAAGAACCTTTGGGAGAAAAAATTAGATGAAGACAAACCTCAATGGCCGCAATATATAGTTGATGGAGCTTTAAAGGATAAATTGTACAATGAATACATAATAACCGGAATACCTCGTTTTATGATGTTTGATAGTGAGGGTAGAATTATCACAATCAATGCGATGAGACCTTCTAACGGTAAACTGATTCCGTTTATAGAAGAACAGTTGTCCAAACCGAAAGAGATAAAAGGTCCCGGTGGTATGAAAATGATTAAATTGAAGTAATTGTTATCTCTTAAAATTAAACCTTTAGAGATATTTATTGAAGGCCAACTGATTTGGAATAAATTAGTTGGCTTTTTGTATCTCTTTTAAATTTTACTGGGGTTGATCTGGTATATTACCTTCTTTTGGATAACCCATTATGGTTCCGTCTATGTCTTGGTATCCCCAGAATTGATGTTTATAATAGTTATATTCGTAGGTTTCTCTTATAACAGGACCATCTATAGCTGAAAAAGGTAGATAAACATTTCCTATATTTGGAAAATGTTGATATTTGAAAGTTGGAATGTCTGTAAATGTATGATCCGGACCATAACAGGAAAAATTACTTAAAATGTAATCGCTATCAGCGAAAATAATGGATTCTAGTCGGTTTGAGTCACATCTGACATCCTGTATTTCTAAATTAGAAGTAAGATCAAGAGTTTGTAAATTATTGCGTACGAGATAAAGTTGAAGTATTGCAGGAGTATGTTTCAGTTCAATATCAGTAAGTTGGTTATGAGATAAATAGAGTTTTTTAATATTTGCACATCCACTTATATTGATGTTTGTCAATTTATTATCGGAACACGAAAGATCTGTTAGGTATTTATGATTACTGGCATCAAAAGAGATGAGTTGGTTATAACTAGCATCTATCTTTTCTAAAGAATTGGGAGCATTTATAGTAAGTTTTTCTATCAGGTTATCGTAACATTGAACTTTTACTAATTGTGTATTTTTGGAAAGATCTAGTTCTTTCAACTGATTGTTAAAACAATCGAGTATAGTTAAAGACGTGCAAAGGGATAAATCCAATGATTCCAAGAGATTGTATTCACATGCCAGTGTTTTTAAATTTGGACAATGTTCAACATGAAGTTCTTTGATTTTATTGTAATTGCAATCTAAATGTTCAAGTTTTGGAAACTTGCTGATATCAAATTCTTCTATATCATTGACTTTCACGTCGATTGAGGTTAAATTGGGATAGAGTTCCGGTAATTGTGATATATCTTTTAACTCGCAGGCTACCAAGGATATACTTTTTGTGTTTTGTGCGACAACACTATTTCGGTTAAATCTGCCTTGTTCGTCAAATTCAGCGTAATAGGGTTTTTCTTGCAATGCTTTACGTAATTTTTCATCCCGTATTTCCACGTAGCTTTCCTTGTATAAGTGAAGATTGATATTTTGAAAGGCATCCTGTTTTACTTCAACCGTGTATGGTTGGTTTCCTGCTTGGCTAAGGTTCAAGTAAAGACCTGTAAGTTTTTCTGATTCAATAGGAAATGATTCATCAAATTCCCACTTGTCAATTGGAGTGTTATTTTTATCATAAAACGTGAGGCTTAAATGGACAAGAATATTATCGCTCATTGGAAATAAATAAACGATACGGAAGTTTGAGGTCGTGCTATAAATTGGTATATTTTCTTGGCAAATGGTTACTTCATCTTGGGAAATTTCTTTTATTGGGGATAACAAGGCTCCTTCCGGACGGGTGATTTCTAGCGTGAAATGAGTAACGGAGCCGGGGAATAGGCCATAATCAGGATGTTGCACGATGGCGAGGCCACCGCATACACGTCTGAAATAGCAATAGACGGTATGGTATTCTGTTGGCATTTCCAAATAGGCTTTTGCCATAAAAATATCTTGCTCTCCTGTTAAGGATTGTTCGATCGTGATGGTGTTATAATTTTCAGTATTCTTTATGCTTGAACCAATATTTTCAAATGCAATGAGTTTATATTTTCCTTGAGGTAGGGATAGGGTTGGAGTTTTTTCAGAGGTACTTATATGTTGAACGAGAGAATCTGCCTCGTTATAGATATAGAAGTGACGATCCGTTACCGTATGTTCCGGATCTGAAGAAGAATAGTTAACTTTAATATCATGTAATTTTGATTCAGGAGAATCATGGCTATTACTATCATTACATGCACTTAAAAATAGGGCAAATACGATGATTGAATAGGAGGTAAAAAGATGTTTCATCTGATTTGATTTAAAGTTATTTTAATTCTCCCTCGAATTGATAATATTTATTACCATATATATCGAAATTTCCCATGTTCCATGTTGTCGAGTGGTCAAACCTGTTGATCTCCGAAACAACCTGTGTTTTCTTCTCGGATGAGAAAGAATAGACAAAAAATTTAAATTCTGTTGATTCCGATGTTTTTACGGTGGCAGTTGTGGACGTTGTTTTTTTGTTTTGTGGATCGAGATAATACGTGGGACGTATATTTGTTAGAGTTGTTGTCATTTCTTTTATTTCTCCTGCACGTGGAATTTCTTCCGGTACAAAAACAAGTGCGCTTACGATGGGGGTCAATGTTATCGTGATGGGGGAAGGTGAGATAGAAGTGATTCTCACCTGCATTGTCGCGATATAGATCTCTGAACCATACCGGTTGGGAGCGAGTACGGTATCCAACATTAAATGTGCAGTAGAATACTTTTCAAAGTTATTTAAATAGGGAATACCATTGGCTATAAATACGATCGTGTAATATTGTCCCATTTTCAGTTTCACGGAGAATGTATTGTTTTCGGGAATGACAACAGATTCGATATTATTGCTAGTATATATAAGTCCCAATAAATTAGGCTCCTGTATATCATCACTTCGACTGTTCAATGGCGTCATGATATATTCTATTGAAGGAATGAACGAAACATCGACCCATTCGTCTGTTGAATCCGATTCTTTGCTACACCCATAAAATAATATAAGGACACTAAAGAAAGAGAGAATTATTTTCATGATATTGATTTTTAACCACTCATGAAAGGTAAGACTTTTTTTTAGGAATACAATAAGAAAAGTTATTTATTCATAAAGAATTATTCGTTCATAATATCTGTTTGTCTATCGATAGAGGCTTGGTGGATGGCTTTGAACACGCGCTCCACGAGTTCTTCACTCAAATTATTCTTGCGGGCCTCTTCAAGAACACGGGTTAGAATTTTTTCCCAGCGATCCGGTTGGAGAATGGTAATATTGTTTTGTTTTTTATACGTCCCGATCTCTTCAATAATTTTCATCCGGTTGGTAAGGACTTCCATGATCGTGTTATCCAGTGTATCTATTTTTTCCCGGAGTTCTTCGATGATTAGGGTACTATTTGAGTTGTTAGGATGTTCTTCCCGGATTATCAGATGGGCTAGAATGTGATTTAATTGATCAGGTGTAATTTGTTGAAAAGCATCACTTAATGCACAATCCGGATTCACGTGAGACTCGATGATTAATCCGTCGAATCCCAGGTCCATTGCTTTTTGGGATATTTCCTGAATATATTCCCGATGGCCGCTGATGTGGCTGGGATCACAGAAAAGCGGTAAGTTCTTAATGCGTCGCTTTAACTCAATTGGTATTTGCCATTGAGGCATATTACGATAGCGAGTACTATTGTAGGATGAAAAACCGCGATGAATAGCGCCTAATTTTGTAATACCGCATAAATAGAGACGTTCAAAAGCACCAATCCATAGTTCTATGTCCGGATTTACCGGATTCTTGACGAGAACCGGAATATCAACTCCTTTTAATGATTCCGCAATTTCCTGAACAGCAAACGGGTTTGCCGTAGAACGGGCACCAATCCACACCATATCCATCCCGTATTTCAGTGCAGCCTCCACGTGATGGGCATTGGCGACTTCCGTGGAAATTTTCATTCCCAATTCCTTTTGGATATTTTGTAACCAAGGCAATCCTTTTACTCCGACTCCTTCAAAACAATTCGGACGGGTCCTAGGTTTCCATATCCCGGCTCGTAAAACTTCTATTCCATTGGTTTTCAATTGAGTTGCCGTGTTAAAAAGTTGCTCTTCACTCTCAGCACTGCAAGGACCTGCGATCATTAACGGACGCTCTTGTCGGGTAAACAGATTCCATTCGGAATAGGATTGTATTTCTAATGGCTTGGTCATTTTAACTACAAAATTAGAATTCAAAGATATTCTTTTTCCGCTTAAAAATGGAGCTATCCCTTTACTTTTTGGATAGCTCTCGGCGGATGATGTATTTCAACAAAATGTTCCGTGTTTGAAATTGAATTTGGATACTTTTTTAGTGAAAGTCTTTTTACGTGCTTGTTTTGAAACTGATACATGACTTTGCGTGTTCTTGTTTCCTTTCTGAAGATTTGATTTCTGTGTTTTCATGATTTTTAGATTTTAAGTAAGACTAAAAAACCCGGCTGGGATTAGCCGGGTTGAATGAATATAATATGTGTTACTTACATTTTTACAGGTAATACAAGGTCATCCCAGCTGTTGTTGAGGTAATAATAATAGTAGTAATAATAACGACCTGTATGTGAAAAAATAGTATTCATGTCTATAGTTTTAAATAAAAAAGGCCCCGAAATTCGGGGCCTGTATATTTTATATGATGACAATATTCCCCCTTTACTTTTCCGGAAAGTAATAATAGAAATAGTAATATGAGGTGTACATTGTGTTCATTTTCTTTTCATTGTTTGGGACAAATATAGGTATTCTGAAATATAAAACAAATAAGTAAGCAGAAAAGTTAGGAGAAAAAGTCTAACTTTGTGTGGATTAATTTGAAAAGGAAAGATGATGACTAACGAGGAGAAAAAATTATACTTGCTGGATGCTTACGCGTTGATTTACCGTTCGTATTACGCGTTTATCAATAATCCCCGGATTACGACGACGGGAATAAATACATCGGCCACTTTCGGTTTTTTTAATTTTTTACTGGAATTGCTTGAATTGGAAAAACCTACTCATCTGGCAGTAGTTTTTGACCCGGAAGGTCCTACTTTCCGTCATGAAATGTACCCGCCCTACAAGGCCCAGCGTCCCCCGATGCCGGAGGACCTGAGAAAGTCGGTGCCTTATATTAAAAGTATTATTGAAGGATTAGGTATTAAATCAATTGTTGTCAGCGGGTTTGAGGCGGACGACGTGATCGGTACGCTGGCCAAACGGGGAGAGAAAGAAGGGTTTCAGGTATATATGATCACGCCGGATAAAGATTATGCCCAGTTGGTTAGCGAACGAGTGTTCATGTATAAACCGGGACGTGCCGGAAATAAGTCTGAAGTGTGGGGTATTCCGGAAGTATTGGATCATTTCGGGATCGAGCGGGTGGAACAGGTAATCGATATTCTTGGTTTGATGGGTGATACGGCGGATAACGTACCGGGATGTGATGGTGTCGGACCGAAAAGTGCTGCCACATTGATTTATAAATATGGAAGTATAGAAGGGGTATATCAACATATAGATGAACTGAAAGGTAAGCAAAAAGAGCGCTTGTTGTGTTGCCAAGATACAGTCTTTTTATCAAAGGAATTGGTGACAATCAACACAGAAGTACCCATGGAAGTAAATGCTGAAGATTTAGCATTGGGCGAGATTCAAGACGATGTGTTAAAGCCGATCTTCAATGAATTGGAGCTTTTCTCTCTGGCAAAGAGAGTGTTCATGATAGAACATGAGGAAAATTTGGTAGAGACCATTCACCCGGAAGAAGTCGATTACCGGGAAATCACTACCGTGGCGGAACGGGATGAATTACTTCAGAAGTTGAGAGAGGCTCCTGAATACGTGCTGAACGTGATCTTTGGAGATGGCACGATTTACAACTCTTATCCGGACTATCTCTGTTTCTCAACAGCCGTTAATACTGCTTGTTACCTGCGATTACCTTCAGCGAAAGATAAGGCCGAGGACGTGATTCGTTTATTTAAACCTATTCTTGAAGATCAGAACAAAGTTTTGATCTCGAATGACGTGAAGGACGATATTATTTGGTTAAGGAGAGCCGGGGTAGAGATTCTAAATAAAATATTTGATGTCAAGATTGCACACTACGTTCTACAACCGGACAGTTCTCACGAACTGGAACGTGTTGCTTTGGAAATGCTGAATTATCGCTTGATAAAAGGAGATAATACCGAGAATCCTCAATTATCCCTATTTCCTGATGAAGGAGCCAAGAAAGACAAGGATTTTGCGGAACGTACGGATATATTATTCCGCTTGAAAGGAAAGTTGGAAGAGGCTTTACAGGAAGTCGGGCTTTATAAGTTGTATGAAGAAATTGAAATGCCCTTGGTATCTGTTTTGGCCGATATGGAGTACGAGGGTGTGTCTATCGATAAGGTGGCATTAGATGAGCTATCCGAGGATTTGAAAATAAGAATCGCTGAGACAGAGAAAATTATATATGAAATGGCCGGTAAAGAATTCAATATTAGTTCTCCCAAGCAGTTGGGCGAGATATTATTCGACCAGATGAATATTGATTCCGGCAACAAGAAAACCAAAACAGGCCAACACAGTACATCCGAACAGGTATTATCAAAATTGGAAGATGCACATCCAATTGTAGGACATATACTTAATTACCGGGGATTAAAGAAATTATTGACCACGTATGCGGAGGCTTTACCCACGTATATTGATCCGGCAACCGGAAAGATTCACACGCATTTTAACCAAGCGGAGGCGGCAACCGGAAGATTGAGTAGCTTGAATCCGAACTTGCAAAATATACCTATCCGGACAGCCGAAGGTCGGAACATTCGGAAAGCTTTTATCACGGGTGATCCGGATTACGAGTTCTTCTCAGCCGACTATTCGCAGGTAGAGTTGAGGTTGATGGCACATTTGAGCGGTACGCCGGAGTTGATCAATGCTTTCCTGAAAGGGGAAGACGTCCATGCAGCAACGGCATCTAAAATTTATCATGTGCCTTTAGAAGAGGTGACCCCGGAGATGAGACGACGGGCGAAAACGGCTAATTTCGGGATTATTTACGGTATTTCGGCTTGGGGATTGGCGGAACGGCTGAAAATTTCCCGGAAAGAGGGTAAGGAACTGATTGAAGGTTATTTTGCCCTTTATCCCGGAGTTAAACGTTACATGGAAGAATCCGTGGAGAAAGCCCGGAAAAAAGGGTACGTGGAGACGATCATGGGCCGCCGTCGTTATTTGAGAGATATAAATTCCCGGAATGCGGTTGTACGGGGTGTTGCCGAGCGAAACGCGGTGAACGCTCCTATCCAAGGATCAGCAGCCGATATTATTAAGAAAGCGATGATATGTATTCATCAGAAATTAAAAGAACGGGGGTTGCGTTCCAAGATGATTTTGCAGGTGCATGACGAGTTGAACTTTAAATGTCATCACGAGGAAATCGAGGAATTGAAGAATCTCGTGGTGGATTGTATGGAGCACGTCGTGAGTCTGGCAGTACCTTTGACTGTGGACACGGGCTACGGGAAAAGCTGGTACGAGGCACATTAATGTTAGAATATAAAGATGTTGTTGGGAATGTTGGACGAGCAAATAGATTCAGTTATAACGGATAGTATCGTGTCGGAGTCGGATTCTGTAGTGTTTCCGATCTCTTTGTTGAGAGAATCTGTCTCTTGGAAACCTTTCTTACCTTTTGACACGTTGACGAATCAGGTGGAATTGGTGGAAGGAATTCCTTTGAGCGGGGAGAAGATGAATATTGAATTTATTTCCAGTATTCTGATTTATACGGTTGTGTATCTCGTTTTTATCGCTTTGTTGCGCCTGCGAGGAAGAGGTTTCCTCACGACGGTGTACACCTATTTTTTCAACCGGAAAAGAGGGGCCAGCTTACAATCGGAAGGTGGGATTCCGAACTATTTCTTTGTTTTCTTGTCGGTTAGCCTTTCTTTCTCAATCTTGTCCATGTTGATGGCTTTTTTAATCGATCCTCCCTTTGTATTCTTTAATGCCTTAATCTATTTCCTAATCATTTTTGGTTACTACTTTTTAGTCTTGGGACTTGTGCGGCTTTTCGGGTGGGCATTTAATAGAAGGCATTGTGCATCGGAGATCATCTTGAATTTGCGCACAAGTGCGATTGTGTTGGGATTATCCATATCCCCGTTCGTGTTGGCCTTGTTTTACGTGCAAACTTCGGCAATAAATATGTTATTATATGTCATTTTAGGGCTTGGTATCATTATTCTGGTTTTCAGATTTATAAGATTGATTAAAATATTATATGGATATAGAGTTTCAATTTTGTATATGATTTTGTACCTTTGTGGGCTTGAAATATTGCCGATTCTTGTCTTGTACAAGCTATTGGGATAAGTTAGAGAAGTTAGTGTAATTTTAAAACAGAAAAAGTTGAAAATAAAGAAGATACTAGTTTCGCAGCCAAAGCCGACAACCGAGAAATCTCCGTATTTTGATTTGGCAGAAGAATTTGGATTGAAATTAGAATTCAAATCATTTATAAAGGTAGAAGGTGTCACGGCAAAAGAATTTCGTCAGGAAAGGATAAATATTCTTGATTTTACCGGGATCGTTTTTACCAGTCGTACGGCTATTGACCATTTCTTCCGGATCTGTACCGAAATGAGGGTAACCGTTCCCGACACGATGAAGTATTTCTGTATATCAGAGGCTATTGCTTTCTATCTTCAGAAATATATTGTGTACCGTAAGAGAAAGATTTTCTATGGGGACAAGAAAGTCGAGGATATGACGAAAATTCTGTTAAAGCACAAGACCGAAAACTTTTTGGTTCCGGTTTCCGACGTGCATAAAGAAAATATCCCTGCTTTGATGGATGAACTACACTTGAAGTACACGAAATCCGTATTCTATAAAACCGTGTCCAGTGATGTAGCCTCTGAAATTCCGGATTTGAAAGAGTATGATATCTTGGCATTCTACACTCCGGCTGGTATCAAGTCATTGTTCCACAACTACCCGAATTTTGAACAGGGTTCGACAATTATTGCGGCCTTCGGGGAGGCGACAGCCGAGGCGGTAGAGGAGGCTGGGTTGAGGCTTGATATAAAAGCCCCCACGGAAAAAGCCCCTTCGATGACCATGGCATTGGAACAGTTCATTAAGGCTTACAACAAAGAAAATAAATCAAAATAGGAAAATGGACATCAAACGATGTCCATTTTTTGTATGTTTGCACTCGTATATGGATGAAATGATAAAATACACGTTTTGCAAGGAAGAACGGTTATGCCGGAAGGGGGGATTCGAGGAACTTTTATCCTCGGGGTATAGTTTCGTGTCTTATCCGTTACGAGTGGTAATCCGGTTATACCCGAGGGGAGAGAAAGATTTCCCGGCCCGGATAGCAGTGAGTGTTTCTAAGAGGCGTTTCAAGCGAGCCGTGAAACGTAACCGGGTAAAACGTTTGATTCGGGAGACCTATCGTCTGAATAAAAATATATTGTACTCTTATATCCCGGAGGATAAAACGATGGATATATTGTTCATATATTTGCATGACGAAATTTTTGAATATGGTAAAATCGAAAAAGCGATAACCGGTGCTATTAAAAAAATTAGGAGCTATATTGAAAAAGATGGTAGTGGGGATATTGCTGATACCCATTAAATTTTATCAGTTATGTATTTCCCCCTGGACTCCTCCGAGTTGCCGCTATACCCCGACCTGTTCACAATATGCGGTGGAGGCGTTACGGAAACATGGTCCGGTAAAAGGATTATACCTTGCGATAAAACGGATATGTTCCTGTCATCCATGGGGAGGTTCGGGCTACGATCCGGTACCGTGAAATTTGTTATTTTGTTGGATATATACTATTTTCGCTAGATTGTTATTAAAGTAAGATTATGAGAAAAAATACACGTGTAATTATCTTCATTTCGGGAGTCTTGTTACTGGCTTTCGGGATGCTTGGCTTGAAGGAAGACGATAAAAGATTCCAAATTAGTAAGGGATTGGATATTTTTGCCACGCTTTTTCGGGACGTGAATCTTTTTTACGTGGATGATGTGCAACCGGAGAAAATGGTGCAGGACGGGATTGACGCCATGTTGAAGAAACTGGATCCCTACACGGTTTATTACCCGGAAACTAAGTTGGATGAGTTCAAGATGATGACAACGGGAGAATACGCCGGGATCGGTTCCGTGATCGGCATGAAGGATGATTACGTGGTGATTCGCGAACCCTATAAGGGATCTCCTTCTTACAAGGCTGGATTACTTCCGGGTGATTTGATTCTGGCAGTTGACGGGGAAAATATGAAGGGAAAGAATGTCGAGTACGTGAGTTCCCGTCTGAAAGGGCAACCCGGTAAAGAGGTGGTGCTTAAACTGCAACGTGTCGGGGAAGAAAAGCCTTTGGAGAAACGGGTTCTTCGGGAAGTCGTACAGGTCCCCAGTGTACCTTACTATGGAATGTTGAATAACGAGATTGGGTATATCTATTTTACCGGATTCACTGATAAGGCTGCAGATGACGTGAGAAGTGCGATCATGGATTTGAAAAACCGCGGAGCGCAGTCCCTTGTTCTTGATCTTCGCGGTAACGGGGGAGGATTGCTGGATCAGGCAGTGGAGATTGCCAATTTCTTCCTGCCGAAAGGTTCCTTGATTGTAAGCACGAAAGGAAAGATGAAACAATGGGATAAAGAATATCGCACGACGAGAAATCCCTTGTTACCGGATATGAAACTGGCCGTGTTAATCGATCGGGCTTCAGCTTCCGCATCAGAGATCCTTTCCGGTTCTTTACAGGATTACGATCGGGCAGTTGTAATCGGCGAACGTTCATTCGGTAAGGGGTTGGTGCAGACAACCCGTGATCTGGTCTATAACACGAAATTAAAGGTAACCACGGCGAAATATTATATCCCTAGCGGACGCTGTATTCAAGCAGTAGATTATTCTCACCGTAATCCGGATGGTAGCGTGGGTACGATTCCCGATTCTTTAATGAAACCCTTTAAAACGAAAGCCGGGAGAACGGTGTACGACGGCGGTGGTATCACTCCGGATGTGAAGATTGAGCCGGAGAAATATGCTAAAGTAACTCAGGAACTGGTGTTACAGGATATGATTTTTGATTTTGTCAATGAATATGCGGCAACTCATCCCAATATTGCGACTCCTTCTGAATTTGTTTTGTCAGATGAATTGTTCAACGAGTTCAAGGAATACTTGAAAAAGCGTGAATTTGAATACGAGACAGCTTCCCAGCTTGTTTTGGAAAGATTGGTAAAGGCAACTCAAGACGAGAAATACTATGATCAGGTGTCCAGCCAGGTAGAGCAATTGAAGAAGAGTCTCGGACACTCTATTGATCGGGATTTGGATGTTTTCAAGAAAGAGATTTCCGATATATTGTCCGACCAGTTAATGGAACGGTATTACATGCAAGAGGGTGTGATAGAGTATCATATTCGTAATGACAAGGATATAGCCAAGGCGCTGGAGGTTTTATCGAACAACGAAGAGTATCAAAAAATATTGAAGTAGTACGAAAAAATAGATAGTAGTTTTTTGAAATCCCAAAAAACTACTATCTTTGCACCGCAATAAAACAATTGCCCTATTGTGTAATGGTAGCACTACAGATTCTGGTTCTGTCTGTCTGGGTTCGAATCCTAGTGGGGCAACAACATGAAGAAAACCCTTATAGTTGGAAAACTGTGAGGGTTTGTTTTTTAAATGAAATTTGTTGATTAGCAGTACTGTTACTCCTCTTTGCTATTTTGTCTGAATAATTTGTGATATTAGGATTAGGGGATAATTTGAGGCATAAGAGGTATCATTTTAGGTATCATTTTCCAGTTTTGACAATAATTTTTAGTATCATATTAATATTCTTATTATCAATAATTTACAAAATATTATTATGATAAAAAGAATAAATATATCATTTTTTAGGTGGAAATCAAGAGGAAATTCTAGAGGTCAAGCACCTATTTATTGCAGGTTAAAATCAGATGTTGTGGTAAAACAATTTACAACAGGTATGAGTATTTTTGAAAAAGATTGGGATAATATAAGGCAAAGAGCCAAGACTAGATATTTTGGAGCAGAGAGAATAAATAATCATTTGAACATGATTGTTAAGAAATTGACTGATATAGAGGATAAATTAATATTAGAAGAAGTTGATGATATTGTTGAGATGGTTTATAATCTTTATACAGGCAAGGACACTTCAACACATTCTTTTATCCAATTATTCCAGAAAAGATATGAGGTTGCATCTAAAATGGAGGGAATAAAGTTTGCAAAATATACCCTCTGGAAATTTAGGCATATAATGGAACAAACTCAAGAATATATCAAATGGAGGTATGGTCAAGAAGATATTCCATTGCTTAAAATAGATACTTCTTTTGTTTTAGGATTTGAAGAGTACTTGTTGTTGGAAAAGAAATTAGCTCCTATCACAGTGAACAAGGTTTTGCAGAGGGTAAAGCAAATTATCCAGTATGGAATCAAGTGTAATTACATAAAAGTTGATCCATTTGTTGAATACAAGCCATTAAAGACAGAGAAAGAGCTAGTTTTTTTGACAGAAGAAGAACTTAATATGTTGGAAAATTATCAATTTGCACAAGAAAAATTAGGTAAGGTGAGAGATTTATACTTGTTTAGTGTCTATACAGGCTTGGCTTATCATGAGGCTTTTACACTTCAAAGAAAGCATATTATCAAGGGGTTTGACAAGGAACTTTGGATAAACATGAAGAGGGGAAAAACAGGTAAAGCTTTTGAAGTTCCCTTGTTGCCTAAAGCCATAGAGATTATTAAAAAATATGGTGAATTGGGTAATGATGATTCCTATATTTTGCCTAGGATGAGTAACCAAAAAATGAACTCTTATTTGAAAGAAATTGCAGATATAATAGGGATCAAGAAGAGGTTAACTCATCACACAGCTAGAAAAACCTTTGCCACCACAATATTACTTTACAATGATATTCCAATAGAGATTGTAAGTAGTTTGCTTGGCCATTCATCAATAGCCATAACCCAGAAACACTATGCAAAAGTGGTCAATAAAAAGGTTAGTATGTGCATGGAAGAACTTAAGAATAAATTGATGCAGAAGGGTTCTTAGAAAGAATCTTGCTATATTTGTAAGGACTGGCTGTGACTATTATGTTGCAGTTAGTTCTTATTATATTACACAACTAAATGTAACAAACTATGTTGATAGGTGAACCAAGAAAATCGCTAGTAAGAGAGATAAAGAATTTGAAAGAATTGGCTTATTCTGATGAAGATTGTGATGTAGAAAATCTAGAATGGATTAGCAATATAAAGGAATATCCTTATCATGTTATACAGGAGGTTAATCCAGAAAATCCAGAAGAATATAAGGTTTTGAAATTTAATGGAGCTAAAATTAAAAAAGATTTTGTGCTACATACCTATGTGAAGAGGTTAGCAGATGATGAAGAGAAAATTCAAGCTATTGAGTTTAACATGGAAGGGAAAAAATATCTGGGAGAGGTGTTTGATAGTATTCCTTTTGGCATTTTGAACAAGAATAGAACAGGAGTAGGAGCTACAACTTTAGAAATTGAGGCTAAAAGAAATTCCATAATTGTTTTCCCTAATAAATCACTAGCATATTCAAAATCAAAAACAAAAGATTCATTATTATATGTTGGTAGCCCTATTGGAGATATTACTTCTAGCATTTTCTCAAAAGATATTAAGAAATATATTGATGAAATTGATCAGAGAAGGTCATATGGAGAGGATGTTTACAAGAAATTTCTAGTTGTTGCAGATAGTTTGCCTAAAGTATATGAAGTAATTGCAACAAAACAGGAATCTTTTGAATCTTACTTTCTTTTAGTAGATGAAGTGGATATGATCCAATCTGATGCCACTTACAGGCCAAAATTAGAAGATGTTATTGACTATTATTGTAAATTTCCTCAATTTAACAGGGCTTTAGTTTCTGCAACAATTAGAGATTTCACTCATCATGAGGTGCAGAAAGAACCAATGTTGATTGCCAAGTATGATAATGAAGAAGAGAGGCAAAAACCTCATCAAATAATTCATACAGATAATCCTAATAGAGCTGTTGTAGAATATATTAAAGAAAGATATAATGGTGAAAAAGAGAAAATAGTAATTGCTTATAATTCAATAACTGATATTAAGGAGATCATATTTCTATTACCAGATAATTTAAGAAGCAAATGTGGGGTTTTATGTAGTGAGGAGAGTGAAGATAAGGTGAAAGATTATTATGTGGAACTAGTGGATGGGAAATTAGAGAAAGATATTACTTTCATGACTTGTGTTTACTTTGTTGGAGTTGATATACATGAGAGATACCAACTAGTTTCAGTTGTAAATGCTGATATTCCTTATACTTTATTATCCATTGATAGGCTAACCCAGATAAGAGGTAGATGCAGGCATGAGGATGGGTTAATATCTGAAACTATTTGTTATTCAACTAAAGAGGATAATAAATATAAATTTGGAGATATTTCAAAGGAGGAATACAGGGATAGATTATTAAGGAAAGCAGACAAGATCATGCAACTTTACAATATAATGGATGATATTGTTGAAAAAGAGGAGGAGGAAGTAAAAGATGAATTTAATAGCTTATTTGATAAGGTTAAACCTGCAATCCAAAGGTATGCAACTGAAACAATGGGAAATTTGGAAGTAAGCTTGACTAGGGAAGATATAGATGAAAACTATCAAATATCCTATTTTAATATAGATGCACTAGTAGAGATGTTTGATTTGTTGAATAATTTGTATGACCAAAAGGGAAAGTTAGAGGAAAAATATGGATTAGGGGTTAATAATACATTACACCTTAAATTTACAAAGGAACAAGAGGAATGCAGGAAAAAAGTGCAGGATAAGAAAAAGATGAGAAAGGATGAATTAATGACTGCTGCTAAAGAAAAAATATTACAACTACATGATAAGGGAAGGTTGACAACAGAAGAGATAGAGAGTTTAAGAAATGAAGAAGGTCAGAGGGATATTGAAAGATATTATGATGGGGTGAGAGATCTTTATGAATATGTGGAGATAAATGAGTTGTTATCTTTTCTTGATGAAGATCCAGATCCAAGAGAATATAGAAATTATAAGAATGGAGTTATATTTAAGGCATTAGAAGATACTAATCCTTTTAAAGCAGCATTATTAGCTAAATTTCCTGTATCTGAAACTTATTATTCAATTGATGAGATAAAAAATTTTATGAGTCAGAAAGTTGAAGAATGCTTACATAAAACTATTGATAAATCAAATTATAAATTAATTCATTTATTTAATTCATTTTTTACAACTAAAAGAGGTAGAGGATATAAAGTTACTAAAATTGGTAATGATAAATATCCTAATCCTACTAAAAGTATAGATACACATGAAACATATAAATATTTTGATATAGAATTAATTTAGATATAATAATTGAAGCTTATATTTATATAAGCTTCATATAATCAAAGTAAAAAACAATCATCCATATCCATGTTTTGGTAACAGATTAAAAATAGCTGAACATGGAAACAAACAAGAATTTACTAAAATTAAACTATGTAGAGTTAATTTACAAAACTAGCATCAAATCAACAGACAGGATAAGAATAAATGATCCTGATGGTGTCTACTTACTGGCAAAAGAGATTTTAGGGGATAGAATGGAACATCATGAGGAAGTTTACTTGATCTTGTTAAATCAAGCCTCAAAAATATTAGGAGTGGCTCTAGTAAGCAAGGGAAGTATCAACAAAACAGTTGTGGATATAAAAATTATATTCCAACATATCATCCTCTCCAACTCTTCCAGAATCATATTATTTCACAACCATCCTTCTGGAAATTGTAAACCAAGTAAAGCTGATGATGAATTGACCAAAAACATAACTCAACTTTCATCTTTAGCAAGTGTTGATTTTATAGATCACCTCATTGTGAGTGATGATGATTATTACAGCTATTCAAATGAATGCAGGTATGATGTCTTAAAGCCACAATCAATGATGAATAATTTATCCCCTTTTTTGGAAAAAGAAGAGATTATTCTACCTAATTCATTATAACACAGCAAAATACATAAAATAAGGCCTCAAATCTTTGATTTAAGCCACTTTCTCTGTTTTGTCAATAGATACAATAAGAAATAACATTGTCTTAAAATCAGTTTATAAAGCTTTATTCAGAACCTATCAAAATAACTTAAAAATATTCTTTTGGTCCCAGATGTTTTTCATGAGTGTTTATATAATAAATATAAAAAATCATCTGGGACTAGAGAAACTATTTCTGAATAAATGTATATGTTGCACTTACTTGTGTATATTATAATAAACTAAATGTAACAACAGGATTATTTTATTCCTGCTATATCACTCATGAGAAAATTATAGTTCTGTTGCACTTAGATGTATATAATATAATAAACTATGTGCAACATTATCTCATGATTTGATCTCTTGCTTTCCATGTATTGTATCAAGGTAAAGGATCTAATAGAAGAAGATGAATTGTTGTTGCACTTAGTTGTTAATATATCATATAATCTATCTGCAACATGATTTCTTAGAAATTTTCTGGAAGAAAGCATACCTGTTACACTTACTTGTATATAATATCATAATCTAAATGCAACACACCTTCACTAGTTGATCTCTTAGTTTACTATAATTAAATACAAAGTAAGAGCTCTATTGTGGAAAATATGTTGCACATAGTTGCTATATAATACACAAACTAAGTGTAACAATGTTTTTTCTGATTAGGAAAGTACTGCTCCAATTCTATACTATATAATAAAATTGGACCTGTACATACCATTTTTTTCTTAAAGATAAAGGGGTAATAAAAGAAATTATTAGCCAAACACACCAAGGATATTAAATATGTGATATTTTTGTTTTTAACATCCCATGAGGGCATTTGTTTATAATGTTGAATATATTTACTTTTGTAGTGTTGGAGTGAGAGATCATTCCAGCAGACATAGTGAATGTAGAAAGCATTAGCTTATCCTGACTTTAGAGAATCTGGTAAATTTAAAAAGGTACAGGGATAGTGACAGATGCTCAACTTGCCATATATATCATCAAAATATATAAGGTCAAGCATGGGATGTTGTTATCTGTATCTTGGGTTTACCAGAACCTTCTAAAGTGGATAATCTCAATTCCCATGCTTTCTTTGTGTAATGACCTTTTGGGGAATTGGAGGTATATATATCCAATTTAACATGGAAGAGGAAACATATTTGGCAATTTATTATGATGATTCCAATCAAAAAATCAAAACTAGCATCAATGAGGTTAAAGATTGGTTGGATAATAACAATAAAGAGGATCTATCCAATTTCATTTATCATAGATTACATTCTAGGTACTTGAAACCATTTCAATATAATTCCTGTGAAGGTGAAAACTATTTAAAAAATGGTTTTTCTATGCTTGCCAATTACTGCCTGTTGATAGAGGCTATCCAATCATTTAAAAAGGGGTTAGAAGTTAGCAGTAAAATGACAGGTTGGTTATTTGAAGATTTTTTTATTCAAGAAAAAGAACTTTTCCCTTCACTAGAAAATTCTGGACAAGATTTTTATAAAAATGTGAGGTGTGGCATACTACATCAAGGAGAAACTTTACATGGTTGGAAAGTCACAAGGGAGGAAACAAAGCCTTTATTTGACATTTCAACTAAAACTATCAATGCAACAAAATTTGGAGAACAAATGGAAATGGTTTTAAAGAATTACAAGAAAGAATTAGAAGAATCTGATATAAATTCCCTTACATGGAAATATTGTAAAAAGAAGTTAAATCATGTAATCAATAATTGCAAGTAAAATTATGAAGAAGTATTCTATTTTATTTATGGCTATCGCCACAATTCTATTTATCTCATGTTCTAAAGATGATAATGATTATGATGATGGAACATGGGATACAATTGAAATAACTGTTGATGTTACTAAAGTTCCCATGGAGGTTGGCCCATGTGGAGGATCACAACCAGAAGAAATACATGTAACATGGGGAGATGGTAGTAGTGGAAGTGGTTTAGAAGATACATATAGCCATACATACACAACACCTGGAAATTATAAAATTACCATGAAAGTAAGAAACATGAAGATTTTCACTGCATGGTATTATTACAGTTCAATTCATTTTAAAGATTGTTCAGCTTTGGAGTGGATTAGATGTTACAGGCTTGGAGGTTCAAAAGACACTCTTACTATACCTAAAACAGTAAAAATTGAAAATTGTCCAAGTTTAGTAGATGTTAATCTTCCAGATCAAAGAGTAAAAAATTTGGAAATTGAAAATTGTCCTCAAATTAAATATTTGAACTGTGATAATCATAAACTATCCACCCTCAACTTAGATATTCCACTGCTTGAAGAATTAGACTGTTCTGGTGGAGCTTTAAAAGAATTAGACTTATCTCATCTTCCTGCATTGAAAAGATTGTATTGTAGTTATAATGAACTTAGTGATATTGATCTTAAAAAATGTAGTAATCTTGTTGAGTTAGGTTGTTCATCTAATCAATTAACAGAGTTAAATTTGGAAAATTGTTGTGAATTAAAATCATTGAATTGCGAATATAATGAATTAGTAGAATTGGATGTCAGTAATAATACTAAACTAAAATCTTTAAACTGTGATTATAATTATGATTTAGAAACAATATGGGTGTGGGAAAATGCACCTGTAGAATATGGCATTTATGGACGACCATATGTTAAAGGTTGGACTACTCCTATGGATGTGAAATTCATAGAAAAAAAATAATAGAAACAAGAATCAAATATTACAAACAATGAAAGCTATAATTCCAATTATTTCAATACTACTTCTTTGCTCATGTAGTAGATACCTCCAAATAATACAAATCCAAGGAAAAGAGAATATTTCTACCAAGGAAGATAAATTGACTTATGAAGATTCTAATTGCAAAATCAGTTACAATTTTTGGTATGAAGGGGGATTGTCTGGTTTTGAATTTCATAACAAAACAGATCAAATGATAAAGATTGATTTGTCTGAATGTTTCTTTATCAAGAATGGTTATGCCTATGATTATTTTCAAGACAGGAAATTTATAGTGCAACAAAGTTCTGGTTCTTCTATATCTTCCATGTTCATGAACAACCAATCAGAAGGGAAATATTCATCTTCTACCACCTTCCCAGTGGGATTTGTTGGATTACCATATAAAACAAAACATGAGGGGAAATTATCTCAAGAGGCTAACAGTTATGGAACAAGTTACACAACATATCAAGGTAAAAGTGTAGGGGTGGAAACTGTGGAGCAAAAAATAATTAGTATCCCTCCACACACAACCAAATTAATAAAGGGATTCATCATTACCCCATCTATTTATAGAAATTGTGATCTTTTACTGGTACCATATCAAAAAGACAACAAGTTGAATGCAAGGGTTAGCAGTCTAAAGTTCTCCTCAAATGATTCTCCTTTGAATTTTTCAAACCATGTTAAATATTATGTGGGTGAACAGAAAACTGGTCATTCAGTTAAAAATAATTTCTACATGGGTGAAGTTAAAAATATGAATTATAAAGATGCCATTAGAAGTATTTATCTTGAATGGTGTGGGGTTAAACAAGGGAAGATTAAAGTTGTAAAAGATGCTAGTGCAAACAAATTTTACTTGCGATACAAGACAAATCCTAGAAAAGTAATGAAACACTAGTATATTATGAAATATATTCATGAGATGGGAGTATAATATAATCACTCCCACTCTATCTTTTAATAAACCTGTTATCCCCCTACCATTAATAAACAACATACATCTCATGCTAAAGATTGGATTAATAGGTATTTTTTGAATCAATTCATGTGGCTTTTCTTTAGATTAAGAAGTCAAAAAATATTTATCTTTTTACCCACTCAGAATAGGAAGGAGACATGAACTTAGGTTTGTGTTTCCTTTCAAATTATAGAATTGTTGTGTTTTCTATTGTAAAATGAGAAATAAGGCTGTTTTTAAGCCTTTACAACCATTTTTACACCATATATGATAAAAGTATTAACTTGAAAAATAAATGAAAATATGAAGAGGAAAAAGTGTTATTTCAATTCTGGCTAAGATCATATTCATGAATCTTTAATTCAAATTTTGTTGCAGATAGATTTTGTATATATTAACAAGTAAGTGCAACAAAGATAGAGAGTTTGATTAAAAATTAGTGAAATTATGAGGTGAAAAAGCAGTTGTTATGTTTATTTAATGTATTGATAGTCAATGATTTAAATGTAATTTTGCAGGTATCATTAGAGGTATCATCACATTTTCATCTCTATAACTTATTGAATATTAGTATGATACATAAAAATCCTTCTCCTAGTGGGGCAACAACATGAAGAAAACCCTTATAGTTGGAAAACTGTGAGGGTTTGTTTTTTAAATGAAATTTGTTGATTAGCAGTACTGTTACTCCTCTTTGCTATTTTGTCTGAATAATTTGTGATATTAGGATTAGGGGATAATTTGAGGCATAAGAGGTATCATTTTAGGTATCATTTGTTGTTTTGGACAATAAATTTAGGTATCATATTAATGTATTTATTATTAGTGTATTTATTATTAGTGTTTTCTTATGTATGTTTGGAAGGAATAAGTAAGGATTGTACTTGTTTGTGCTAAGGTTTATTCTAAATTTGTAATTAATAGGTAATAACTAACGGATTACTACCGAATATAATATTTTCATTACATTTTATAAATACTTTATGAACCTTATTATATATAAGGTTCATATAAGGTTACTATAAGGTATCTATAAGGTTTATAACGGTAATGATCCAGTAGTATTCAATTTATGACAATGTAATTATAATTAAAACTCTTGTTGTTTAGGTATTAATTTTCATATAGTTACGGTCCTGTTATGTTTGAAATTTCTCTTTTTTGAAGAAACTATTTTTTATTTTTGGGATTTCACTATCACATTTCTGAATTCTAGGGATGAAATGCTGGCCCATTTTTTGAAAAACTTACTGAAAGAGGCTTGATCTGAGAAATGTAATTCGGTGGCGAGAAAATTCGGATAAGGCGAGAAGGTAAACGGATTTATTTCCGGACAGGAGAAATTTAGGGCCGATGTCAGAGGTGAACACGGTGATTTCCCCTTGTAGGATTCTCCTTTTTTGAAGGTCTCGATTTCTTGGATGTTGACAATATTGTAAGACTCCATGCTGGAGGGTTATTTTATGATAATGGAGCGAAGTTTGTGTAATGTTTTTTGTGTCATGATTTTTTGGTTCAGAAAGCTGACCAGGTAACCCGTTATGCAGGCTGCGATGATGGAACCTTCTCGCACGCCTTCTACACGTTGGCTCAAGATGAGGGAAAGGATGACGGCTGACGTGACTAGGGTAACGTCGAAATACACTTTGAATTTTCCGAATTCTTTGTTACAACTGCGGGAGGCATATTTCACGAATCCCTCGGCACTCATCATGGCAACATGGGGTTTTATTTCGAGGACAACACCGATGGATTGCACGAGGCAGCCAACGAGTAGCAAGGCGATGGACATCCCGTAATTCGAGGGGTGTACACCATTTGTCAAAAGCATATTCAGATCAATAAATGCCGAGAATATGAAAGAAAAAGGTAACTGGAGTAGAATTTCGATTATGTCTCGTTTACTTTTATTGTTCCGGATCAACCAGAATTGTCCGATAATCAATAGCATATTGATGATGAACGTGCAGGTCCCCAAGGATAGAGAGCTGTTCAGGCTCAACACGTAGTTTACGCTGGAAATAGGAGTGGTTCCTAGTGCAGAACGGATAATTAATACGATTCCTACGGCTAGAAAATACAATCCGATAACGAATATCAAATACTTTTTTAAAAGTTCCTTCATGATTAATTCTCTCTCTGTAAAAAACGTACGAAGATACTTTTTTCCGATGAAAATAGGAATAATTGCGGGTGGGTAGTTTCAAATAAAACAAATTCTCTCGATTTTCGAACATCCGATTGTTGTAGCTTTTTTAGGAATTTTGCAGCGTCTTAAAGAAAGAGAAACAAGATGAGTAGGAAGAAAATTGTGACAGGATTATTGTGTATTTTCTTTTGGCTAACTTTTAGCCAGGTAGATTGTTTTACGTTGGGAAATACTATATATTTGTGTTAAATAATACATTTATGGTATGGATGATTGCGTGATCCGGGTGACCGGTTTGAAAAAGAGTTTTCCCAAGGGGAAAGAGGTTTTATGCGTGTTGAAGGGTATCGATATGGAGATCCGGCCGGGAGAGGTGATCGGTTACCTTGGAAGTAACGGGGCGGGAAAGTCCACGACCGTGAAGATTATGTGCGGGTTACTGGAAGATTTCGAAGGGAAGGTGAGTGTGCTGGGGTATGATGTCCGGGAAAATGATATAGAGGTGAAGAAACGAATCGGGTATATCCCGGAGAATGCCGTGATGTACGAGCATTTGACCCCGATGGAGTACTTGGAGTTTATCGGGGCCATGTACGGGCTGGACCGAAAGGAGGTGAGCCGGAAGGCTGACGAGTTGCTCTCGTTGTTCGAGATGAGGGAGAACCGGGACGAGAGAATGGTGAATTTTTCGAAGGGGATGAAACAGAAGGTACATATTATTTCGGGATTGCTGCATAACCCGGAAGTGATTTTCATGGATGAACCTTTGAATGGGTTGGATGCTAATGCGGTAATTGTCGTGAAGGAGGTCATTGCTCGTTTGGCAAAAGAGGGGAAAACGATTTTTTATTGTTCACATCTGATGGATGTGGTGGAGAAAATAGCCAGTCGGGTGATCTTGATTAACCAAGGTACGATTATCGCTAACGATTCGGTGCGGGAGTTGATGGAAGAGGCGGGGGTGAGTTCTTTGGAGGGATTGTTCACGAAATTAATAGGGACCACGGGGCAGTCGGAGAAGGCGGAACTGATTGTAAACGCTTTTGAAAACAGGGAGTCATGATTAAGGTGGTGACACAAATTTTATGGTTCTTCCAAGGGTTGTTTACCCGTATGGGTGTTGATTTCGACCGGATGCTGGCCATCGTGACGGTGAAACTGACTGTGGATAACCGGATTGATCGGAGTGGACGGGGCAAGAAAAATACGTCGAATGCGTTGATGAGGCAGGGGATTTTACTCGGAATCTGTGGGCCGATCTTTTTCTTGACAGGGATAGCGTCGGGAGCTTTCGGGGTGTCGCTTTTGTTATTCCAGTCGTACCTGTTTCTGATGTTGATGATGAGTTTTATGATGGAATATTCCCGGATTCTTTTTGACGGGAACGATAATCATATATTGCGGCATTTGCCCGTGAATTCCAAAACGATACTGGTTGCTCGTCTCGTGTCGATGCTGGTGTATATGTTTTTTCTTTCCGGTTGTATGTCGGTGATCCCGTTGGTGATTGTCTGTTTTTGGAAAGGGGTGATGTCTGGGGCTTTTTTCATTATTTCCGTGTTTCTGAACACGATTTTCACATTGCTTTTTGCTAATGTTATTTATCTCGTGGTGATGCGCTTTATTTCCGTGGAGAAGTTCCAGCGGGTGATGAGTTATGTTCAGGTGGTATTGATAGCCGGGGTGGCTTTGAGCTACCAGTTGGTCGGGCAGTTAATTTATAATATTCAATTGGATATGTTTCAGCCGGGGACTTGGATGTATTTTACGCCACCTTGTTATTTTATGTCTTTGACGGTGATGGTTAAACAACCGACGGGACCCGCCTTGTTGCTGGCGTTGATCGGGGTAGGGCTTGTTGTCGTGCTTGGTTATATCACGGTGGCTTATCTTGCTCCTTATTTTGCGGCAAAAGTGGGGGTGTTGAATTCGTACTCACCCGTGAGCAAGAAACATAAGGGAGGAAAGGAGGGATGGCTTTACGGTTTAGCACGGGTGTTTGGTCGGAGTCCGATGCAGGTGACCGGGTTTGTTTTGGGATGGCGTATGACCCGTGATAATTTGAAGTTCAGACAAGGTGTTTTGCCCATGATGATTTATACGATGTTTTTGGCAGTTTTCTTTTTATATCAGGGACGGCAGGAGGAAACTGGTGGCATTGTTTATTATATGCCTCTTTACATGATGGCAATGATTAGTATCGGGATCCAGATGAATATGTCGATCACGGATAAGGGAAATTTATTTTGGCTTTATCGCTCTAAACCATTGGTGCGTCCGGGAGCTTTGATTCTTGGGTGTTTTAAGGCTCTGTTTGTGAAGTATTATCTTCCGGCTTACGTGTTGCTTTGCGGGATTTTTATCGTGATGCTGGACTGGGTGATTCTTCCGGACCTGTTGTTTATTCTGGTTGTGAGTACGTTGGTAAGTTACATTTATCTTTGGTTTTCCGGAATGCTTTTTCCCTTTTCGAAAGAAAAAAGTTCTATGGATTCCGGGCGAAATATGTTGCGAGTTATTGTTCTAATGTTAATGCTGGCTCTTGTCGGGGGAACACATGTGCTAGCCATGCGGTTGTCGTGGTTTGGTATTTGGGGGGCGATTGTGGTAATCTCCTTCCTTGTTTTCTTGATGGAATTTGTGATATGCCGTGTTTCTTGGCGAAAAGTGATTTCTAACTATTAATCTTTTTGGGTTTTGACGAACGGCGGCAGGATGCTTTTGTCATGATTAATGTCAACGCCCCGTCTCCCGTGATGTTGCAGGCCGTTCCGAAACTATCCTGTAAAGCGAATATGGTTAGTAGAAGGGCTGTTCCGGCTTCATCGAATCCGAGAATGGAGATTACGATTCCCAGGGAGGCAATCACGGTTCCTCCGGGAACTCCCGGAGCCCCGATGGCGAAGATTCCGAGTAGGATGATGAACAGGATCATGACGGTTAATGACGGGAGCGAGCCGTAAAGCATGAGTGATACGGTCATCACGAAGAAAACTTCCGTTAGGATGGAGCCGCATAAATGGATATTCGAGAATAGGGGAACGGCGAAATCAATAACATCGTCTTTTAATACCGGGCTTTTCTTGGCACATTTCAACGCGACAGCCAGCGTGGCGGCCGATGACATCGTGCCGACGGCTGTGAGGTAGGCGGGGCCGTAGTACTTCAATACCTGCCAAGGATTTTTTTTCGATACGGTCCCGGCAAGAACATACAGGAAAGCAAGCCACACGAACTGGGAGACTATGACAATAGCCATAACCCCAAGGAACACGGGTAATTGTTTCGTGATGGCTCCTTCGTAACTTAAAGCACAAAAATTGGCAGCGATGAAGAAGGGGAGAATGGGTATAAGGATCCGGTTGATGAGTAACAATACCATCTTTTGGAAATTGTCCAGTAGGTTTTCGAATACTTCCGATTTGGTCCACACGGTGGCCAGACCGATCATGATGGACAATACGAGGGCCGTCATCACGCTGACAACAGGGGGTATGTCAAGGCGGAAGATTAATTCCGGTAATTGTCGTAAGGTTTCTTTCACGGGTTCGATGGAGAGGTGTGGGATCAGGGTGTATCCGGAGACCATGGCAAAGAAGGCTGCACCAATGGAGGAAAGATAAGCGATGATGAGGGCCAGAGACAACATTTTGGAGGCGTTATCTTTCATCTTGGCGATCGAGTAGGAAACAAATCCTAAAATAATGAGTGGAACCATGAAGAAGATCAGTTGCCCGAGGATGTATTTTACGGTAACAACAAAGTTCATGAAGTTCTCGTTAGCGACGAATCCGAGCAGAATCCCGATAATGACGGCGATGATTAATTTGAATATAGTACTGGAAAATAATTTCTTCATGTTTCTTTTTTTGTTTATATCGTCGTGAAGAGCCGTTTAGTTACAGGGAAAATGGTTATTTCCCAATAGAAACCGTAAAAATGGTTATTTTTACGGTAATTTGTATACAATTCATACTGGTTGAATATCATACCTTTACATCATAAGATCAGAAGTAATGGATATGAAATTTAAAATTGAAATAGTATGAGTATAAAGACAATTGTAGTAACAGGAATGTTATTCCTTGCCGGAACAATCGTAAGCGGCCAAACAAGTACAAATCAAGTAAAAGAGAAGAATATGGAAAAGTTAGAATTAGTGAAAGAATGGGATAAGGTATTTCCACAGAGCAACAAGGTTGTTCACGAGAAAGTGACATTCCGTAATCGTTACGGTATCACGCTTGCTGCGGATATGTATATACCGAAAAATGCCAAGGGAAAGTTGGCTGCCATTGCGGTGAGCGGTCCTTTCGGGGCTGTTAAGGAACAATCGTCCGGGCTTTACGCGCAAACGCTGGCTGAACGTGGTTTTTTGACGATCGCTTTCGATCCTTCTTACACGGGTGAAAGTGGAGGTCAGCCCCGGTATGTGGCCTCGCCGGACATTAACACGGAAGACTTCTGTGCTGCCGTTGATTTTCTTTCGACTCTCGATGATGTTGACTCTGAACGTATTGGAATTTTAGGTATTTGCGGGTGGGGTGGAATGGCTCTTAACGCTGCCGCCATGGACACGCGTATTAAAGCTATGGTTACTTCCACGATGTATGACATGAGTCGTGTGAATGCTAACGGGTATTTTGATGCGATGGATGCTGACCAACGGTATGAACTTCGTCGGCAACTTAATGCCCAGCGTACACTTGATGCTAAGAAAGGCACGTATGAATTAGCCGGGGGAGTGGTCGATCCATTACCGGATGATGCCCCGCAGTTCGTGAAGGATTATTACGCTTACTACAAAACGCCGCGTGGTTACCACAAACGTTCACTTAATTCCAATAATGGCTGGAATAAGACATTGTCACTTTCATTTATCAATATGCCCTTGTTGGCTTACAGCGATGAAATACGCAGTGCCGTGTTAATGATTCATGGTGAAAAGGCTCATTCTCGCTATTTTAGTGAAGATGCATTCAAAAAATTGAAAGGTGACAATAAGGAACTTTTGATTATTCCCGGGGCAAGTCACGTGGATTTGTACGATAATCAGGCAAATGTTATTCCTTTTGACAAGATAGAATCTTTCTTTCGTGAATGTTTGAAATAATAAAAATACCCAAGTTCATGTTGATTTTGAACTTGGGTATTTTGTATAATATCATTCCAGATTATAACCCTAGAACTTTGGTTCCTTGTTTGAAGAAAATATCTTTCGGGATGTTAGCTCCTGCAATACGATCCAAGTCTTTCTGTAAAGTCGGGGGAACGATACCTTTTTCTGCCACTAATTTAGTAGCTTTCTGGATGTCACCGTCTCCTTCGATCGTGATGTACTCTCCGGCAATTACTTCGATGTCTTTTTTCATCTTTTCGAAATCTACGGTGTAGTATCCCGTGGTTTCATCCTTGCTGATGGCTCCGCTTTCCATGAAATGGGCGAACTGCATCATGTTGGCTTTTCCGTGGGCACTGGCAGCACCGAAACGAACGGAACGGAAGATTCCGGCGATGAAGGTCACGTAATTATCCATGAGGTCTTTATTTTCCAATACACCCCATTCTGCGAGTTTTGTCACGCAGAATAACCCTAGAATGTCGGCTTTACCTTCCTCGATAGAGGTGTAGTAGTTTTGTAGGGCAGAACGAACGTCTTGTTTGCCATTCAGCGTGTATTTGATTCCCAGTCCGTGAGCAACTTCGTGGAACATAACGTTCTCGAAGAATGCGTCGAAGTTGATATGTTTCTGTTGTTCCGGATTGATAACTAATTTCGAGATTGGAACTACAATTTTGTCGAATTTAGCTTGCATGGAGTTTTTCAATTGCAATTTGCGACTTCCTTTAGCAGCGTGTACTCTCGGGTCGTTCGGCAGGTTAATAGCAATATTTTTACTTCCGGCATTGCAGTCTCCGGCATAATAAATCACGTCGTAAGCGTTCATGTCCGGGTTAGCATTTGCTTTTTCCTTTTTGTATTTGGCCGGAACCGGTAAGTTTTCCTGTAATTTGGGTAAGTATTGAGCGTATTCGGACAGGCGTTTGCTCCATTCTTTGTCTTTCACGAGGATTTGTCCGGAGTGTGCGGCTTTGTATCCGTAAAGTTGGTCTTCGTAAGTTTCGATGGGGCCTACCACGAAGTCCAGCGTGTTATTCTGCATATCCATCCAGGCTAAATCGCTGGCCAGGTAATCGTCATCTAAAAGTGCTTTTGATCTTAATGCCAAGTAGTTCTTCAATCCCGGGTCTTCAGCAAGCTCGGCGGCTTCTTCGAGTAATTTAGAGGCTTTTGCTACTTCTTTCGGGTAAGCTTCGTGGAATGAAAGTACGATGAGTTTGCCGGCGGCATCCCGACGGATAACACTATACCAGTCTGTTTTACGAGGATCATCCAGCGAGTCGAATTCTTCTTTTGTCATGTCAGCCGGGTAGAAGTTTGCCCCGAGAGGTTTTGCGCCCACGCCGTCGATAAAAGGTTTGTTATCGTTTAACCTGTCCCAAGGACCATAGTTAATGGAAAGATATTTCAACGCGGCAGAGTCTTGGGCGAATTGAGCCATCAGTGCATTCTTGTCCCCGTATGCGTTTTGCCAGAAGATGTCTTCCATAATATTGGCTATTTCGATAAGTATGGGAAGCATTTTCTTTTCGTTTTCGGTTAATTGGTTCAAATCCGTTGTTAACGGGAATTCAGCGTACTGATCTGCAAGCGGTTGATAAGGGCTTGGCTTCGTTTCTTTCTTGACCTCTTTACAAGAGAACAAGAAAATACCTAAAGATAGAAATAGGAATAGTTTTCTCATTTTTATAAAATTTGTGTTTGAGTATTTAAGGGACGAATTTATAAAAAATTCCGTTACCTTTGTGATTGGTAGTCGTGATCATTAATTTTTAGAAGGATATCAAGGTGAACGATTCTGGGGAAAATAGGAATCAAGAGATATGTCGGTTACTTCGTTCCGGAGACCAAAGAGGGATGGAGTTGTTATATGATGTCTATTATAAATCCTTGGTTGTGTGGGCGGATACTTTTCTGCGTGATATGAATATGGCGGAGGATGTTGTACAGGATTTTTTCCTGTCCGTGTGGAATGGCAAAACTTATCAGAAATTTGAGCCAACGACATTGGCGTCTTTTCTTTATGTTTCAGTACGAAATCGATGTTTGAATAGGTTAGATAAGCAGGATGTTTTTCACTATGCCGTGGAATTGGATCACGTGGATTTAGCTTTCGAGGAGTATAACGAGCGGCATGATGAAATTGTGGCGAAAGTGTTGGAGGAGATCGCTTTGTTGCCTGATCGTAGCCGGGAGGTGATGAACGGGGTATTTGTCGAGGGGTTGAAGTACCGGGAGGTGGCGGAACGTTACGGGATTTCGGTATCCACGGTGAAGACGTTATTGGGTAATTCGGTCAAGAAGCTGAGGGAGCGGTTAGATGATGAGTTTTTTGCAGGGTTCTTATTGTTTTTCTATATGTTGGAATAAAATCAATTTTTTTTGAAAATCTATTAGACCTTTTTTGATGTTTCCGGTATTATTAATGAAAAATGATACCGTTTATGCGAAATAATTTGTTGGATCAAGAAATACGTGAACGTTTATTAAGCTATATCAACGGAGAGCTGGACGAGATGGAGCGCCTTTCTGTTGAAAGTTGGTTGAGAGATAAACCGGAAAATCGGGAGGCATTTCGTCTCTTGGAAAAGGATTGTTTATTTATTCGTTGGGCGGGAAAGGAACGGGAGGTGAATGTTGGAAAGAGAAAAACAATCTTGTTACAAGAAATTCGTCGGGTGAGAGTTCGGAAAATCCGGTTCCGAATAGCGGCTACTGTGGCTGTATTGATGGCGGTGGGAGGAATGTACTTGTTTGTATCTCCACCAACTTATGAAAAGATGCTGGCAAAAAATGAACCGGTGATACGACATGCTTATCCTCAGGCGAAATTGATTCTTTCCACGGGTAAAGAGATTGATTTGACGAAAAATATAGGGTATATTCAAGAGCAGGATGGTTTTGTTGTAGCGTTGGATAGTAACAAAATGCTTGTTTATGACGGAGTTCAGGTGATTGAATCGAAAAAAACGATATATAATAAAATTATCGTTCCTAGGGGAGGGGAATTTTTTCTGACGTTATCCGATGGGACGGAGGTATGGTTGAACGCGGATTCCGAATTGGAGTACCCGGTAAATTTTGTTTCTGATGAACGAGCTGTGAAGTTAAGAGGAGAAGCTTATTTTAAAGTGAAGAGAGACACGACAAAGCCATTCCGGGTGACTTCCGGGAAATATCGTTTACAGGTGTACGGGACGGAATTTAACATGAATACTTATCATCAGGAAGAGATTCAAGTGGTTTTGGTACAGGGTGCTGTTGGATTCCGGGCGAACTTGTCAACACCGGAATTGCGGTTGAAACCGAATCAATTGGGAGTGGCGAATGAATTGACGGGAAAGACGGAAATAAAGGAGGTGGATATTTATCCTTATATTGCATGGAAAAATCAAGATGTGGTGTTTGTGAATGAAAGGTTAGAATCAATTATGGAGAAGATTGAGCGGTGGTATGATGTGAACGTCTTTTTCCAAAACGATTCGCTGAAAGATGTCAGGCTGTATGGAAATATTCAACGTTATACCGATATACAGGATTTGTTGTTCTTTTTGGAGAAGACCTCCGGGGCTCGTTTTGGTATAAAAGATCGAACGATTATTATTAATAATAAATAAAAACGGAGAGTTGTGGCGACTCTCCGGGGATTGTAATAACCAGTAATGACTTTCTTGCAAAAAGTTATTACCATGTTTAACACAAAAATTTAGAAACAAATTTATGAAAAAAAAGAACAGGTCGTGCCATTTCTTTGGAAAAGCACGAGAAAAAGTTTGGAAAACAATGAAATTACATGCTTTTTTTATCATTTTTTTCGTTAGTTTGGCTTTGCCGGGTGTGGCACAAGAGCAAACAGTGACGTTAAAATTGACGGATGTAAATCTGTACGAATTGTTTGATGCAATTCGGAAACAGACAGGGTTGCGTTTCCTTTACAATGCGGAACAGATGAAAGAAGTTCCGAAGGTAAGCGTGGATGCAAAACAGGAGAAGGTGAAGGATGTTCTAATGAAAGTGTTGGCAAATACTCCTCTTACTTTCGAGTATGACAAAGATGTGGTGACGTTGGTGAAGAGGGAGGCAACAAATTCAGAGCCTCAGGTGAAATTGATTCAAGTGACGGGAAGAGTGGTGGATGAAAAAGGGAATCCTATTCCTGGTGCAACGGTACTTATTCAAGGGACAAGCCAAGGGGTTGCTACCGATGTAGAGGGACGTTACACGATTAATGTGAGACCGACGGATGCCTTACGAGTTTCTTTTGTCGGGTACAAGACAGAGGTGGTGGAATTAAAAGGAAAAACAAAAGTAAATGTTCGATTGAATCCTACTGCGGAGAATATTGAGGAGGTAACGGTGGTGGCATTTGGTGAACAGAAAAAGGAGAGTGTGGTAGCCTCTATTACAACAGTTGATGCAAAGACATTGAAATCTTCAAGTAGTGATCTAACGACTCAATTTGCAGGGAAAATTCCCGGAATGATTGCTTGGCAAACGGGAGGTCTTCCGGGTGCTTTGACCGAAGAGGAGATGAACACGAAGTTTTACATCCGTGGAATTACGTCGTTTCAAACTAACGCAAATATTGATCCTTTAATTTTGATTGACGGAGTGGAGTCTTCAAAATTGGATTTATCTCGTATGGCTCCGGAAGATATCGAGAGTTTCAGTGTGTTGAAAGACGCTTCAGCTACTGCCATGTACGGTGCTCGCGGGGCGAATGGGGTTATTTTGATCACTACTAAAAAAGGAGAAGAAGGGAATGTGTACACAACTGTCCGTTATGAAGCAGTAGTTTCTACTCCCACTCGTAAAATAGAAGTGGTAGATCCCGTTACTTACATGAAAATGTATAATGAAGCTTTATTAACTCGTAATCCGAATGCCATGCCACAATACAACATGGAACAGATAGATCGTACCGGATCAAAGAATTATCCTTCTTGGGTATACCCGGCTAATGATTGGTATAAAATCCTTTTTCACGATCATTCTCTTAACCATCGTGCCGGATTAAATATTCGGGGAGGTTCGCGTTTGGTGCAGTATTACGCATCTTTAAATTACAATCGAGATGAAGGTATGTTGAAAACTGATAAATTGAATCAGTTCGATTGTAATATTGTAAATAATGCATTTACATTTCGTACGAATTTAACAATCGATTTGAATGCGGGAATTAAGTTATTAGTGAATACTACAGCGTCTTATGACAAGTATCATGGACCTTTAGCAGATGTTTCTCAAGCATATCAAATGGTGTTTAATGCTTCTCCTGTGAATTTTGCTCCGACTTATCCGGCTGATGAGGCTCATTATTGGCCGCATATTTTGTTCGGAGGGTCTACCGTGGGAGATAATCCTTATGCAGCAATACAACAGGGATATACAGAACGTAGTCGTTATTCGGCGACGGCTCGGGCAGAGTATATTCATAATCTTTCTTCTTTGTTGAAGGGGTTGGAATTGCGTGCCAGTTTGGCTTTGAATAAAACGGGATATTATGCAAATCCTTTGACAACAGTACCATTTTTATATGAACTTGATAATTATGATTTTGAAACAGGGAAACATACACTTAAAGCTTTAAATCCCGATAACGGTCGTCGAACTTTGGACAAGCCATATAATGGTGGAGGTAGTACACAAGCGACTCAAGTGAGTTACGAGATTCGTGGATTGCATACTGCGGCTTGGGGGGAGCACCAAACGAGCTTAACGGCGGTGATGAATGCGCAAGAGACTACTACTTCGGATTACTCGTCTGCATTAGATGTTATCCCGCAGCGTAACTTAAGTTTTTCTATGCGGGGAACTTATGGGTTTAAAGATCGTTATTTTTTGGAAGCAAGTTTCGGATATAATGGTTCTGAGCGATTTGATCATAATCATCAATGGGGATTTTTCCCGGCAGTTGGAGGTGCTTGGGTTGTTTCTAAGGAACGTTTTCTTGCGGATCATACTGCTCATTGGCTCTCCTTCTTGAAATTGCGGCTTTCTTGGGGGCAAGTGGGAAATGATGGTATCATTTCTACACCTCGTTTCACGCATCTTCCTGTAATTGATAAACCGACAACGAATAGTCCTCGTCCTGGTGAACTAATGAAAGCTAGATATAAAGTGAGTTCTTATCCTAATGAAAAGATTGAATGGGAAATTGCAGAACAAGCAAACTTGGGTGTAGAACTAAAATTATTTGATGGGATATTTGAAGTGAATGCAGATTTTTATCAAGAGATTCGTCACAATATTTTGGATTACCGTAGAACAGTGCCTTCGTCCATGGGATTGGAAGAGTATCAATTGGCTAATGTGGGCAAAGCCCGTTCCCGCGGTATAGACCTTTCGGGTAAAATTCAACATGCTTTCAGTAATGATTTGTGGATAATCTTGAACGGAACATTCACGTACAGTAAAGCAATTTATCAAAAAATAGAGGAAGCTATGGATAAACCGGCGTGGCAAATGAAAAAAGGACATGAAATTTCTCAATCCGTGGGATATATCGCTGAAGGTCTGTTCCGAGGGCAGGCAGAAATTGATAATTCTCCCGTGCAAGGAGGTGATGTGATGCCCGGGGATATTCGTTACCGGGATTTAAACGGGGATGGTGTGATTGACGTGAATGATGCCACGCATATCGGTTTCCCGACGACACCGCGGGTGATATACGGTTTTTCCGGTTTTATTAATTACAAAAATTGGGAATTTAGTTTCTCTTTTCAAGGTTCAGGGAAACGAGGCTTTTTTATGGATCCCATGCAAATCAATCCTTTTGTGAATAATAAAGCTATGTTAAAGGCTATTTATGAGGATCACTGGAGTGAGGATAATATGAAAGAACGTCCCTTCTGGCCGCGGCTCTCCACGCAATCTATAAATATTCACAATCCGCAGGAATACTGGGCGAATAACGTGGAGCAGCGGACAAGTACCTATTTTATGCGTGAATGTAAATTCTTGCGTTGTACGGCGATAGAGTTGGGGTACAACATTCCGAGGAAACTGATGACAAGATTGAGAATGCAAACAGCGAAATTTTACGCTCGCGTAAACAATCCGTTCTTGATATCTAATTTTAAAGTATGGGATGTCGAATTGGGGAGTTCCGGGTTCAATTACCCGATACAACGTACGTTTTCACTAGGGATGAATATTAGTTTCTAACCAAAAAAATCGAATGATGAAATATTTATTATCCATTATATGTTCCGCAGTCTTGTTTACTTCTTGTGGCGACTTCTTGAATATGGTGCCGGAGAAAGACATCGAGACCGTTGAGAGTATTTTTGAAATTCGGTCGAGAGCCGATATGTGGTTAATGGGAGTGTATTCACAAGTTGCTCCGTTAGCGACCTCTTTTGCTGCCAATCCTGCATTTTATGGTGCAGATGAATTTGTTATGTGTGAGGTAATTCGTAATGAAAGTAGAGGAGGATTTGTAACATACCCAGGAGCGAAAATTGCCGAGGGATTACAGATGTCACAGGATCCTTATGGCAATATTTGGGATAAAGGTGGAGAAGGTAACTCGATGTGTTCTTTTTACGAGAGTATACGTAATTGTAATACATTTTTGGAAAATATTGATAATGTATACAATATGGAAGGTGTGGAGAAACGACAATGGAAGGCTGAGATACAAGCATTGAAGGCTTATCTTTACTTTGAGTTAGTACGTCGTTATGGACCAATTTGTTTAGTACCCGAGAATGTGAGCGTGGATGCACCTCAAGCTGATATATACAAGCAACGTTCTCACGTGGATACTTGTTTTAAGGCTATCGTGAATTTGCTGGATGAGGCTAGTGAATATCTGCTAGTAAGGTCGGCGAAGACGTTTGATCGCTCTGCTTATTTTAGCAAGGAGGCTGCGATGGCATTGAAAGCAAGAGTTCTGCTTTATGCTGCTTCACCGCTTTTCAACGGGAATGAATTTTATTCGGATTTTAAAAATAAAGATGGAGGATTACTTTTTAGTACAGAGTATGATCCGGAAAAATGGCGTTTGGCGGCTGAGGCGGCAGAGGCAGCGATAGAAGTAGCCGAGGCGGCGGGACGTAAATTGTATGCGGAGTCGAGTGGAGAGGGATCCGATTTGTTAAATGTGATGCGCGATGTAGAATACAGTGTGCATTCTATATTCGATAACCCGGAAGCTTTATTAGAGTGGAAATGTAGTTTCCCGTATGCACATTTTTTACCAAGGCTTGAACGTAATGAAAATCATTATAATTCCGGTTTTACGGGAGGAATAAACCCATCCATGAAAATGGTAGAGATGTACTACACGAAAAATGGTTTGCCGATCGATGCAGACAATACTTGGGATTACACCGGGCGTTATCAAGTGAGTAAAGAATCTGATTCTCGTTATAATAATGTGGTCGTGTTAAATAAAGATGTGTTAGGGCTGCATTTGGGGCGAGAACCTCGTTTTTATGCTAATATCGCAGCAGACCGTACGTATTGGAGACGAGGTCCTAAAGGGAGTACGGTAGAGAATAATTTGCTAGTAGAGGCTTATAAGGGAGAAGAATTCGGAACGTCGTTGGATATTATTACCAGTAATGCTTATCAAAATGTAAATGGATACTGGTGTAAAAAACATACTTATTCCAATTTGCAGACGAGAGCGTATTCTGTCGGTGCGGATGAAACTTTCCCGGTGATCCGTTTAGCGGAACTTTATTTGATTCAAGCGGAAGCATGGAATGAGTACGAAGGACCGAGTAGTAAAGTGTATGACCCGTTGAACAAAGTTCGTGAGCGAGCCGGAATCCCGGATGTTGTTACTGCTTGGAAATCTTACTCTAAAAATCCGGAAAAAGTGGATACAAAAGAGGGAATGCGAGAGATTATTCGCCGCGAGATTGATATTGAATTTGCTTTCGAGGGACATCGCTTTTTTAATCTTCGTCGTTGGAAGATAGCGCATGAAGTATTGAATGAGCGACAAGTAGGATGGAATATACTTGGAGAGAATGCACAGACTTTCTATAATAATTATGAAGGTCCTGTAGAAGTAGAAGCTAAGCGTAAATTTACGGCTCCGAGGGATTATCTGTTCCCGATCAAAGCGGAGGAAATATTAATTTCCAGTATTATCCAGAATCCCAATTGGTAGAAAATGTTTAAACAATAGATTATGAAACATACATTATTTTTATTTGTTATATTATTAGGATTGTTTGCCTGCCAGGATGATGATGTTTTTTTTGATATTAAGATGTCAGAAGATAAGATTCGGTTCGAGCCTGTTCCGGGAGGAGCAATGATGTATTATAGTCTGCCTGCCGATATGGATGTTTTTGCCGTTAATCTTCGTTATAAAGATTGTCGCGGACATGAAATGTTGAAAGTGGGAGATTACGGGGGAGATTCTCTTCTGTTAGATGGTTTTAATGAAGCCCAAAAGAATATCCCTGTTTCTGTTACTCTTGTTAATCATCGTAACGAGGAGTCTGAACCGCTTCATTTGACGTTTGACACGCAGGACTCTGCTCCTTATTCTTTTTTCGAGAAAGCCGAGGTTTCCTCTTCTTGGGGGGGATTCCAGTTGATATATGACGCTCCCAAACAGGTGTCGGGAATGTTACATGTTTTTTATTTGGGAATGAATCCGCTTACACAGCAGATGGATACCATTTTGATGAAAAGCTCTCCCATCATCAAAGGTGGCGACACGCTTCTTTTCCCCTTGCAACAGGAAAGAGCGGTGAACACGGTTGTTGTTCGTACGCAGGATTATAGGGGATATAGGGTAAAACAACAAATATGGGAAGATGTGGAAGCTTATTTCCCTGAAAAATTGGATACTTCCAGTTTAAAATTTATTGATGTGCGTGGTTTATCTATAGAAAATGATGAAGATAAAAGTGGAATAAAATATTTGTTTGATGGGGATATCAAGGGAGACCAACGAATGAAATCCGGGAAAGGCAATATGGTACATACTTTCCTGGCTGGTCCGGGAGCTACAGGAGCCCCTTTTATTATTGATTTGAAAGGAGAGAGAGTTCCTGCGCAGGTACGGATTTATACTATGTTAAATACTTCAAAATATAATGTTTTAGGAGTGGATTATTTTACAAAGCTTCCTAAATCTCCTTTGGGAGGTATATGGTTATCACATTATGAGGATAAAATACCTTGTGAGGTAACTATTTATGGAGGTAATAGTGATGATCCTAATGGAACGTGGACTAAATTAGGTTCTTTCTCCGAGAGTCGTTTTTTAGATGCAAAGGACAGGTGGGCCTATCATTCTACGGCAACTTACTATTATAATACCTTAGTTGATTTGGAAGCTGCTGATCCTGTTTGCATGGAAATTACTTTCCCTGCGACACCGACAACGTATCGTTATTTGAAGTTAGTTGTAAATGAGGTGTTTCTACAGCCTTATTATGTTCAAAATTCTGTTGATTATAATCCCAGTAAGTATGTGACGATGCATGAATTGGAAGTTTATGTAAAAAAAGAGGAACAATGAAAATGAAGAGATATTTGATTGGTTTGTTGGTAGCGACAGTGTTGCTGCCTGCTTGTAGCGAGAGTCTGGAAGATACTTATAGTGATTTCGCAGGAGATGGTAAGATTCGTTATATTGCAAAATGTTCTGATATAACTGTTACTCCGGGGTGGAGGCGATTGAATTTGACATGGAAGAATGGAACGGATGCTGTGGTTACTAATATAAAAGTATCGTGGACTGCGAACGATGTGAAAAAGGATACATTATTGAATCCTAGTGACACTACTTGTGAACTTCGTAATTTGGAAGATTATACGTATCGAATTGATGTTCGTGGAGTTGGAATGGATGGTAGTGAGTCTTTGGTAGAAACAAATTATGGGCGTCCCTATACGGAAGCACATGAGGTGATTCGTTCTTTTACCCGGGGAGTTACAAAATATTACAAAGTGAAAAATAAAAATGCTTTGGTGTATTTCACGGATAAGTGGAATACGAATATTGTTGATATGAAACTTCATTATACGGGTACTGATAATAAACCGCATGAGCAAGGAGTTTGGATTCCAAATCCGTTTTGGCCGGGGGAGTTTGGTTACATGTTAGCTCCAACCTTTTACACGGTGGAAGGCGTGAACACGGAGGAACCGATTTATATTACTCGCGTAGGGAAAGTGGAAGCTTGTCCGGATACTATTTATTTTGATCCGATAGTATTGAGTAATGAACGGAATATTACATCCGACTTCAAGATGGCCATACAACGTCGGTACGGATTTACGGATCAGACTGATGTACAAAAGGTTGATTTCGATCATTTTATTGATACCGTGAGATGTTTGGAATTCGATTATGACATTAGTTCGTTCGAAGATATTCTTTATTGCTCGAAATTGGAAAAGATTGTATTGGGAAAGAACCGTTATCTCGATCCGACGAAATCTTCAGCGGCAGATGCGAGTATCCTTTATGATGCGACTCGAAGTGTTAATGTTCTGAATGCGGCTAATAAATTGTTGGGATTAAAAGTTGAACGTTACAATAATCATTACGATTTTAAAAAGACACTAGCTTACGTGGAGTCTAAGGGTAATCCTATTTTACCGGATGATTTAGAGTATATTCCGGAGTCGGAGATCGATAAGATTACGTGTTCCGTGCAAGATATTGTAGAGCATGATTCTCATTTGGAAGCATTGCTTGATAATGATCCCGCAACATTCTGGTATCCTTTCGAAGCATCTTCCGTGCGTACATACGAAATTGTAATTAGTTTTAAATCTCAGCAATTCGTGCGCGGATTTAAAGTGAAACAAGTGGAAGATGAAAAAGTGCAACATTACTTCCCGAATCAGATTAGGATACAGGTATCTAATGATCAAGTTATTTGGAAAAGTGTAACTCATACACTGGAGCATCCACTCGGGCGGGGTGTTGGAGAAGTCACGTTACTTCCTATGGCAGAACCTGCCGAGGTGAAATATGTGAAGATAACCTTGAGTGACCAAGCTTACGTGAATTTGTTCAGTCTGCGATTGGCAGATATTGTGCCGTACAAGTAGTTGATATTTCTTAGATATAAATTCCCTTAGACGGCTCCTTCTGTGGAGCTGTCAGGGAATTTATTGAATAGTTATAATGTTAAGAATTTGAGCATGTGAGCCGTTTTTCGTGAATGTTTTATGGGTATGTCAAATAATTAAAATATAGGCGATTATGAAAAAGTTGATCGTGTTTATCTTTTTCGTGGTAATGGTAACTATTGCGGGGAAAGCCCAGAATAGTTATCGAATTAGTGGGAAAATAACCGGGATACCAGATGGAAAACTTTTGTTAATAACCGAAGAGAGTGGTAGACCAGATACATTAGCAAAAACTAATCTTGTAAACGGGGCTTTTGTGTTTACCGGGAAAGTGGAATCTCCGATGGCTGTTTATATTACGGGAGCCGGACAAGAAGGTACAATACCTTTGATTCTGGAGAATGTTAATTACATGATGAACGTGGGAAAAACAGGAGCGTTGATACAAGGGGGCAAGCAACAGGAAATCTTTAACTTGTTCAGTCGTAATAATATGAAACTTTTGCAAACTCAAAACTGGATTCAGCAAGAATTTCAGCAAGCGGAGCAAACGGGTAATAAAAACGGGATGCAAACGTTGAGGAAACAATTTGAAGAAGCGATTATTAACGCTCGACAAGAAGAAGAGGAGTTATTAAAACAATATGCAGATTCGTATGTTGCGGCTTATGTTGTAGCGGCCGGAGCGAGACAATTTGAATTGGAATCTTTGAAAATTCGGTACGGGTTATTGGGTGATGCTGCGAAAGCCACGGAACCCGGGCGTTTCGTGGCGGAACTTATTGCTGACATGGAAAAATTTGTGGAAGGATACGTTGTGCCGGATTTCACCGTTGCCACGCAGGCCGGGGATTCTCTTTCCCTGTATCCCGTAAAAGGTAAGTTGAAGCTGGTTGTTTTCTGGGAGTCCACGGATCCTCTTTGTCGTGAGGAAAACGTGAATCTTCTTGATATTTACCAGAAATATCATCTGCGAGGCTTGGAAATCATGAGTATTTCTCGGGATCAGAATGTACAGGCTTGGGAAAAGGCAATCAATATGGATGGAATGTTTTGGAAACAGGGTATTGATCGAAATTCAGTTGTTTTTAACCGTTATCATGTGAAAACAATCCCTTTTACGGTCTTGCTGGATGGGGAGAATAAGATTATCGCCAAGAATTTGAAGGGGACAGAATTGCGAAAGAGAATTGGCGAGTTATTAAAAAGGAAATGATTTTTTAGGTGCGTGCAAAAGAGGGTATTAATTTATGAATAAATTGTACCCTCTTGTTTTTATTTTTCCGTGGATTAAAAGATTATAACTTAAAAATTTACCCCAAACCCGATTGTATACGGGTGGATTTCCGGAGCTTTATTCTTTTCCATCATGTTAGTAAGGGTATAGCTTCCCCATAATGCTAATTTGTAATACCCGATACGAACCACGGCATCAGCTTTCACCGGATTCATGCTATAATTGCCGGAATTTTTCATACGACGGGTGTTTCCGTTTTCATTCTTGTAAACGACTTTTGTTTTGGTATGTAATCTTAAACCACCCATCACTCCGGCTGCCACGTAGGCACGTTGGTATTTCTTAGCCGGGAATTGCCATTCAAAGATAAGGGGTACGGTTAAGTAAAGGTTCTTAAAAGAGCTCTTTTTGACATTTTCGACTTCCATCGGGTAGATTTGCCCGCCTTCGCCTCGTTCAATGCTATTTTTGTTGGCGAAACGGAATCGTTGATATTCTAATCCCAGACCGGTAACTAAACCGATGTTGTTTAGTTTATTGAGGCGCATACTATACTGGAACATGTTGAATTGCATAACGAGCGAATTCTTACGTTCCAGTTCTAAATAGTCTCCTGCCCCATTTAGTCGTTCGTTACTGATAGAGAAATCGGCAAAGCCTAGGTTGAAACCACTCCAGTGGCCTCGAAAACGTGGATTTTGGCTACGTTGATAAACCCTACTATGGAGAGGATCACTTAGTACTTGCGTTTTCCAAACTTCTCCTTTTTCCTGAAGATGTACGTTCTTTATGGTATCGGCCTGATTTTGTTTTTCTGCTTGAGAAAAAAAGGGAAAGCTGCATAATAATGTCAAGGAGATGATAATACTTTTCATGATATTATATTGTAATCTGTTTATTTACGCGTGTTTTGGTCAAATTTGACAGAATTGAAAAACTTATCTCGTTGACTGTTGAGTTCTTCCAAGTCCTCGGTTTTGCCACCTATGGTGAGTTGGTACATACAGTTATCCCGGAAGATGAATCGTTTGAAATAGGTCATTTCTTCCCCGTCTTTCATGATCGTGTATGATATTTCCCGGATGTCTATGTCTGCGTTGGGAATCCTTTTCTCCCCGGTAAGTTTTGCCGTGGGCATGGAAACGGATTCTTTTTTCATGGATATATATAGTTGGTTGATCGTGTACTCGTCCAGCACTCCTTTTTCTTTCGTTAGCTGGGTACAAACGGCACCGAACACGCAGGTAATATTTTTGGTTTGGAATATCCATGATCGCATATTGTTTACCTCTTTCTTAAAGCGTTCTCCGCGACTGGGGAACGAAAACGAGATATAATTATCCCCGTTTATTCTTACCCAACCGTCTTTTTCTGGAGCTAGGCAGAGGATCCCAATAAGTATAATTTTAAGTATCGACATATCCATTCTCTTTATTTCGTGAGTTAAAGATAGAAATTATTATTTTTGTGGCAAAACTTATTTAATTGAAGATGATTGTCGGAGGAAAAGATGTAGGAGATCGGCCGTTGATTCTGGCCCCGATGGAAGAGGTTACCAATCCCCCTTTTCGGAAATTCTGTAAACGTTACGGGGCTGACTGGCTCTATTCGGAATTCGTGTCGGCAGATGCATTGGTGCGCTCTATAAACAAGACGGTTAAGAAGTTGACGATAGAAGAGAATGAACGTCCGGTGACGATACAGATTTACGGGCGGTTTATTGATTCCATGGTCGAGGCGGCAAAAATAGTTGAAGAGGTTCAACCTGATTTTATCGATATAAATTTTGGTTGTCCGGTGAAACGGGTGGCGGCAAAAGGAGCTGGGGCGGGAATGCTCCGGGATGTACCTTTGATGGTGGAGATGGCCAAACAGATCGTGCAGGCCGTGAAAATTCCGGTGACGGCAAAGACTCGTTTGGGATGGGATTGCGAGAATATTATTATTGATGACGTGGCGGAACGTTTGCAAGATGTCGGGATTAGTGCGTTGGCTATACACGGGCGTACTCGTTCGCAAATGTATAAAGGAGAGGCTGACTGGGAGCCTATTGCCCGGGTAAAACAAAATCCTCGTATCAAGATTCCAATTATCGGGAACGGGGATATAGATTCACCCCAGAAGGCCAAAGAGGCTTTCGAGCGTTATGGCGTTGACGGGGTGATGATCGGACGAGCCACGATTGGGAAACCTTGGATTTTTGAGCAAATCAAACATTATTTAGCGACAGGAGAGGTTTTACCGGAATTGTCTGTTCCGGCCCAGATAGAGATTATCAAGGAACAGATTCTGTTGTCCATGGAATGGTTGGATGAGGTGAGAGGTTTGTTTCATATGCGGCGTCACATGGCTTGTATGTTTAAAGGCTTGCCTCATTTCCGAGACTTGCGGATTCAAATGTTGCAAGCTCCTAATATTGAAGAATTGTGGGGTGTGTTCGATCAGATTGCAGAGCGCTATGGTTCGATGGATCCCAACGATAGGATGGAAGAGTAAGGTTCATAAAGTTTTAGTATGTTTTACTTTATGAATCTTATAGCCCTTATAAACTGATATACAGGAGTGCCGCAACGAGCGATCCCGCTAATGGTCCTACGACGGGAATCCACGCGTAATCCCAGCCACTATTGCCTTTGCCCGGAATGGGCAGGATGGCGTGCATGATTCTCGGGCCGAGATCCCGGGCGGGATTGATGGCATAACCGGTGACTCCCCCTAAAGAAAGACCGATGACCCAAACAATAAATGATACGGGAATGGCTCCGATGGAACCGAGTCCGATCGGGGTGGTTGAGTTCACGTCTGACATAAGTTCTGCCCCGGTAATATAGAAGACGGAGAACATGAGTACGAACGTGGCAATCAGCTCGCCTCCGAAGTTCACGATATTATGGCGGATTTCAGGAGCGGTGCAGAATACCCCTAGCTTGACTCCGGAATCTTCCGTGGCTTTAAAATGATCGTAATAGATGATCCATACCAGAAAAGCTCCCAGTGCGGCACCTAGCATTTGGGCGATGATATAAGGCCCTACGCTGGCCCACGGGAATTTTTCGGCGATAGCAAAACCTATCGTGATGGCAGGATTCAGGTGAGCACCACTGTAAGGGCCGGCGATCACTACTCCTGTAAATACGGCAAGCGCCCAAGCTGTGGTGATGGTGATCCATCCGGCTTGGTATCCTTTGGTTTTCTTAAGTACGACGTTAGCTACTACACCGTCTCCCAAAAGGATCATGACCATTGTTCCAAGTAACTCTGCGATAAAAGGGGACATGATTTAAGATAAAAGTTAAAAACTAAAAGATAAAAGTTTGAAGTTAAAAACTAAAATATTATTCTTCACCTAGTTCTTCCCAGGCTCTTGCACGCTCGACGGCTTTATGCCATTTGTGGAGCATGGCGTTCACATGTTCTTCCGTGTCAATGGGGGTAAATTCCCGATCGATACTCCATTGTTGGCGTAATTCTTCCGTGTCTCGCCAGTATCCGGTGGCTAATCCGGCCAGATACGCGGCTCCTAGAGCTGTTGTTTCAAGAATTTTTGGACGAATCACGGTTTCCCGGCAAATGTCACTTTGGAACTGCATCAAGAAGTTATTAGCCACGGCTCCTCCGTCTACTCGCATTTCCGGAGAGGTACGTTTCGTATCGTGTTCCATGGCTTTCAAAATGTCATAGACTTGGAAAGCGATGCCTTCAAGAGTGGCCCGGGTTATATGTGCGGGAGTTGTTCCTCTCGTGAGACCCAACATAGCTCCACGGGCGTACTGGTCCCAGTAAGGAGCTCCCATTCCCGTGAGTGCGGGGACGAAATAGACTCCGCCGTTATCCGGAACAGAAGTTGCTAAAGCCTCACTTTGAGCGGCATTTTGAATTAAGTTAATACCATCGCGTAACCATTGTATGGCAGCACCTCCCACGAAAACACTTCCTTCGAGAGCATAGGTCACCGTATTTCCGATCTTCCAAGCAATCGTGCTCAATAAGTTATTTTCGGAAGTGATCACCTCGTTTCCGGTGTTCATCACCATGAAGCATCCTGTTCCATAGGTGGTTTTCGTCATGCCCGGTTCGATACAGAGTTGGCCGAATAGGGCGGCTTGTTGGTCTCCTGCGATGCCTGCGATTGGAATTTTAGTTGAAAATAACGTAGTTGCAGTTTCTGAATAAATCTCGCTACTACTTTTTACTTCCGGTAACATGGATTCCGGGATGTTGAACAGATCAAGAAGTTCTTTATCCCATTTCTGGGTATGTATGTTGAAAAGCATGGTACGCGATGCGTTGCTGACATCGGTAACGTGTACTCGTCCGTGAGTGAATTTCCAAACTAGCCAGCTATCAACGGTTCCGAAACATAGTTTTCCTTTTTCGGCTCTTTCCCGTACTCCTTCGATATTGTCGAGAATCCATTTGATTTTGGTGGCGGAGAAATAGGCGTCAATGATCAAACCTGTTTTCTCACGGATCATATCGGTATATCCGTTTTCTTGTAATTCACGGCAAATATCCGCTGTACGTCGGTCTTGCCACACGATTGCACGATAAACCGGAAGGGAAGTCTCCCGATCCCACACGATGGTGGTTTCACGTTGATTCGTGATCCCGATACAAGCAATGTCAAGTCCTGTAAGGTTTGCTTTGGCAACAGCTTCAGCCGCAACAGACGATTGCGAGTACCAGATCTCGTTCGGGTCATGTTCCACCCAAGCAGGGTGAGGATAATGTTGCTCGATCGGTTTTTGAGCCATGGCGATGATATTGCCATCATGATTGAATAGCACGGCCCGGGAAGAAGTTGTTCCTTGGTCTAGTGCAAGTACATATTTGTCTGCTTTCATTTGATAGTTATTATAGTGTATACTTTGTGTTTATTTACTTTGTCACATTTCAAATGGCTTGTGTTTAGTACTTTTTTCAAACTTTATACATACAAAAAGCTAACCAAAATAACTAATTCAAACCTTAATTCAGTATACGATTTACAAATAGAAATGTTTTTTATATAAATTCAAAAATAAGGGGAAGAGTATTTTTCTTATCTTCGAGGTAATGAATTTAGAATGAAATTTATATTGAAGAAAATGAAGAAATGGAATACCTTTTACCTGTTGCTTGTCGTAGTATTGGCAATTGTAATTTTGAAAACATCGTGTATGGAAGATCAGAAACAAGATGAGGCTACTTTGAAATCAAAGGCTGTTCTGGAAAATATCTCCGAGCGGAAAAGTGTTCGGAAGTATTTGAGTAAGAGTGTAGAGGAAGATAAGATCGATGCTATGTTGAAGGCCGGAATGGCGGCACCTTCTGGCATGGATAGACGTCCGTGGGAATTTGTTGTCGTGACGGATCGAGTGACACTTGATTCCATGGCAGCGAAATTGCCTTATGCTAAAATGTTGACAAGTGTTCCGTTGGCTATTGTTGTTTGTGGAGACACGACGCTTTCTTCCTATTGGTACTTGGATTGCTCGGCGGCAACGCAGAATATATTGCTGGCAGCTGAGGCTTTGGGGCTTGGTGCTGTGTGGACGGCGGCTTATCCTTATGAAGATCGAATTGATGTTGTACGGCAGAATACGGGATTACCAGAGAATATAGTGCCTCTTTGCGTGATTCCGATCGGTTATCCGGATGGTCCGCAAAAAGCAAAAGATAAATTTGATTCGAAACGGGTACATAGGAATACATACTAAACCTTTGCTTTATCATTGCGCTAGGATACATACAGATTTCTTACCTTGCATAGATAAAGCATGTACATACATGAGTGTTTATCCTGTGTTCTTGCTATGTTTATGATATGTACATGATCAAAGGAGGGGATAGCTTAATGTTAAATCAGGGATAGGTTATTTAATAAAAAGAGAGCAAGTCAAAACGACATGCTCTCTCTTTGTTTTATTGTCTTCAGAGTTATTTCAGTGTTGATATAATACGATGAAGACGTGTTAAAGTTTCTTCTTTTTCTAGAATTTCAATAATATCAAACATATGCGGGCCATCGGCAGAACCGATAATGGCCAGTCGGAAAGGATTCATGATTTTACCGAACCCGATTTCTTTGCCTGCAACCCATTCTTTCACGGCTTCTTCCGTGTTGGGAGAGGTGAAATCAGTCACTTTTTCCAGCACTTCGATCAATTCCTGCATGAGCACCGGAGTTTCTTCTTTCCAGCTTTTCTTCACGCCTTTTTCATCGTAAGCTTGAGGGGCGTGATAGAAATACTGGGATGAATTGTAAATGTCTGCAACGAAGTTGGCTCTTTCTTTCAAAAGGCGACAAATCTTTTCCAGTTTCGTTATGTCATAAGAAATCCCGTCTTTTACTAGGAATTCATTTAACTGAACGGCTAGTTCCGTGTCGCTTTTTTGTACTAGATATTTGTGATTAAACCATTTGGCTTTATCCGGGTTGAAGCGGGCTCCGGATTTGTTCACACGTTCTAGCGAGAATTGATCACACAATTCCTGTAACGTGAAGATTTCCTGTTCCGTTCCGGGATTCCATCCTAATAGAGCCAGCATATTGATGAACGCTTCTGGCAAGTAACCGTCTTCCTTGTACCCGTGCCATTTTTCTCCGGTTTCGGGATCTGTGAATTCCATCGGGAATACCGGGAATCCCATTTTGTTTCCATCGCGCTTGCTTAGCTTTCCGTTGCCCACGGGTTTCAGAATTAATGGTAAGTGAGCGAATTCAGGCATTGTATCTTCCCAGCCGAAAGCACGGTATAATAAAACGTGTAATGGGAGAGAAGGTAGCCATTCTTCTCCGCGGATCACGTGGGATATTTTCATCAAATGATCGTCAACGATGTTTGCCAAGTGATAAGTAGGCATTCCGTCAGCCTTGAACAAAACTTTATCGTCAAGTAGAGAGGTGTTAAAATGTACTTCACCCCGGATAATATCATGTAGATAAAGATCTTCGTTTTCCGGCATTTTGAAACGAATCACGTAGTTTGCCCCGCTATCCAACAATGTTTTCACTTCTTCAGCGCTCATGGTTAGCGAGTTCTTCATGTTTTTCCGGCTGATGGCGTTGTACATGAATGTTTCGCCTTTTGCCTCGCAGGCTGCCCGTTGTGCGTTAAGTTCTTCTGCGGTGTCAAAAGAATAGTAAGCATTCCCTGATTCCACGAGTTGTAGGGCGTATTGTTTATAAAGCGGTTTACGCTCGCTTTGACGATAGGGGCCGTATTCTCCACCCACGCCGACACCTTCATCGACGGTGAGACCGCACCATTTTAATGATTCGATAATATATTCTTCGGCACCCGGCACGTAGCGGGTTTGATCCGTGTCTTCAATTCGTAATAAAAAATCACCCCCGTGATGACGGGCAAATAAATAATTGAAAAGAGCTGTTCTCACACCTCCTAGATGGAGGGCTCCTGTAGGACTGGGAGCAAATCTTACTCGTACTTTTCTATCCATTGTTTATTGATTTTGAATATTATGCCTGTTCGTTCGTTTCCTGTTTGTTGTCGAAATCAGAATCCTCGTCTGAAGATGCTTCCGTATCTTTCGGAGCTTTTTCCTGTTCTAGTAATTGATGTAACAGGTCTTTGGCATATTTAATGGCATAACGTTCCGCCTCACTTTTGGAGTGTATGCCACTCTTTATTTGTTCCGCATAACTGAACGGGCTATCCGGCCCTTCTGTAAGAAGATACAGGGTAAAATTACTATGCCGATCCCGACTTTTACTGGTCAGTCCAAACCACATTTCGATCGTGCGATCTTCCAAATATATGTTGCGCTTGAACTTGTACATTACCTTCTGTTTTTAGGCGGATTTTTGAAATTCAGAATACCAACGGCTACAGCTAGAGAAGCCATGGCTCCCACGTTAACATATACTGCCGTGCGATCTCCACCATGATACATGCTGAGTACACTGGAAATCATGATCAAGAAAGCGGCTAGAATTAATAAGTATCTGGCTATTCGCATATTGGTGATGAATAATTGTGTTCAATGGAGTTTTTAACTGGGTTGGCATAAATTTCAAGGAAGATATTGTTCAGGATAGAACGGTTCCCTTCTAATTTTTCCAATTTTTCTGCCATCACACGAATAAAGTTTTCTTTTTCTTCCTCGTTGTATTTGGAAGCGAATTTATTCGTGCTGTGAAGTAAATCGTAGGCGATATAATTGTTCGGCCACAATTTGAAATTACCTTGAATGCGAGCATCCATGAATGCGGCTAACTCTGCGATCCGGTCTCCGTTATTGGCTTGTTCGTCGATCTCGATTAGTTCGTGATCAATGGGAGGGGTGATGGCAAAATGAACTCGCCCTTTGAACCCGGATAAACCTTGTTGCATACTTCGCATATCGGCTGCCGGGGTTTTCACGTATTCACCCACGGTTTTCTGGTATAATTCATCTGTTTTCAGATCGTCACAAGGTTCCCATTCGTAGGAAATAGACACCGGAACAACCCGGAGTTCTTTAAAGTTTTCCACGAAATCTTTGGGACCACTCATGCGGAACATTTTCAACAGGCTATGTTGTGTCCGGTCATCACCATTCTTTGTACGTCCTTCTTTTTGTGCAATCCAGACAGAATCTTTATTTTCATAAATGACATCCCGCAAGTAGTGGGAACGTAGATTGGCGCTGGTAATCATATCTCTCACCGGAAGGCCGCGTTCAATGATGAAACAAGCATCCAGTTTAACCAAATCGGTCACCCATTTATTGATCAATAGATTACTCCCGATGGCAGCCTCGCAGTAATGGCAGCCTCGCTCGCACAATAGCACGTTGAGGATGGCAGAGTCTAGGATAATGTCCCGGTGGTTGGATACGAAAAGATAACTCTTATCTTTCTCAATGTATTCCAATCCGGTAGCTGTAACTCCTTGGGTTGTTCCGGCGATTAACCGTTGAATCGTCGGGCCAAAGAATTGAGCTTGAAATTGCTCTCTGCTCGTGATGCCTTTTAATTGTTCTTGTATTTTGCTTTTATCAACCCTTGTCATTTGGGAGAAAAGAGTCAAAAATTCTTCTGCTTGGCTCAGGCGCTCTACAGCTGCTGGAATTTCTTCTCCGATATAGGGTCTGATTGCGTTAAATTGGGAATCCGAAGTCATGTCGTAATTTTAGTTATTAGAAATCACGAAACAAAGATAGACAAGAAAATTGACATTTGAAAATTGACGGTTGAAAATGAGGGGGGAAAGCCCTAGTTTATATGGGTTATCCATTGGGATATAAATAAAAACTGTGATTTAGCCGTTCTTGATGTCAAGGTTTAATGGCTAAATCACAGGATTTTTAGCTTATAGTTATATTATACTCTTCCGGGATATACCTCGAGTGCTTTGGCTAATGTTTCCATGGCACCTTTCAACTCCTCGATTTTGAGTACGTAAGCGATACGAACTTCATTTTTCCCAAGTCCTGGGGTAGAATAGAATCCACTGGCTGGGGCAACCATTACGGTTTGTTTGTTGTATTCAAACTCTTCCAGTAACCATTTTGCAAATGTATCGGCATCGTCCACGGGAAGTTTTACCACGGCGTAGAAAGCTCCTCTGGGTTTCGGGCAAACAACTCCCGGCATTTTGTTTAGGGCTTCCACCATGAAATCTCGTCTTTCGATATACTCGTTGTACACGCTTTCGAAATATTCGGCCGGGGTATCCAGCGATGCTTCGGCAATGATCTGTCCGATAGCCGGGGCGCACAGGCGAGCCATACCGAACTTCAAGGCAGCAACCATAACATCTTTGTTGCGGGTTACTAAAGCTCCCACGCGTAATCCACATTCGCTATATCTCTTTGAAACGGAATCCAATAGGATAACGTTTTGCTCGATACCTGCCAACTGCATGGTCGAGAAGTGCTTGTACCCGTCATAACAGAATTCACGATACACCTCATCAGCATACAAGTACAAATCATGTTTTTTCACGATAACCGCTAATTGTTCCAATTCTTCTTTGGAATACAGGTAGCCTGTCGGGTTATTCGGGTTTACGATCACGATACCTTTCGTGCGGGGAGTGATTACTTTCTCGATTTCACTGATTGGGGGCAAGGCGAAGTTATTCTCGATAGAAGAAGTAACTGTTTTTACCTTTACACCGCACATCAAGGCGAAAGCCGTGTAGTTTGCGTAGAATGGTTCAGGGATAATAATTTCGTCACCCGGGTTCAATGTAGACATGAAAGCGATCGTAATGGCTTCAGAGCCTCCGGTCGTGATCATGATGTTATTTTCATCGATGTTGATACCGATGTTCTGGTAATATTTGGCTAATTTTTTTCTGTAAGAAATATTTCCTGCAGAATGTGTGTATTCGATCACTTTTTCGTTACAGGTTTTCAATGCCTGCAATGCAACATCGGGAGTCTGAATGTCCGGTTGTCCGATGTTCAAGTGGTATACTTTGATACCTCTTTCTTTAGCTTTGTCCGCGAACGGAACGAGTTTACGAATGGGCGAAGAAGGCATCGCCATTCCTTTTTCTGAGATCTGTGGCATAAGTTATTTGAGTTTAAATTTATCCTGTACAAATATAGGCATATTGAGTGATTTTAAATCAATATGCCTATATTTATTTGTTGAAAGGTAATGTCTAATTTAAAATAAAGAGACTAAAATATAGAGCCAATGTGCCGTGACTCCCGCGACGAGACCTCCGACAGTGTGCGACAAGATGGCTTTTGAGGTAAGTTCTCGATAGCCAAGCGAGTCGAGCATGGCTGTATGAGTACTGAGATAGCCACTCCAACACATTCCGATGGCAGTAAATACAGCAATGGCGTTTCCGTCTATCCAACCTTCCGTCAAAAAATTGGGGACTAGACCGAGGGCGGCTCCTACTGCACCCAAAGCCGTGATGGGGAATGCTACTAAGTGTGGATCTGTGAATCCGAACAGCCAGCGGAAAATGAAATCAACTTTATTTGCTAACCAAGGGAGGGCCTCAACTCCTTGGTAAGCAGCACCCGTATATCCGTCGGTGCCTGGGCCGAAAGTCAAGATCATTACCAGCGTAGAGATGATCAACACTCCCGGAATGATGGCAATACCGATGTCAACCCCGGTTCGTCCCCCATCAAGTAATGAGTTAAGGATTCGTAAAAAGAGGGTCTTTTCTTCTTTATGTTCCACTTCTACTACGATTGTTTCGTTGCAGGCATTTTCTTCTGCGTATTGTGGGTATGATTTCAGAATTGCTCGTTGCATCAGACGAGTGGAAACGATACAACCTACAAATGCTCCGAATAGTCCGATAAATGGTTCATAATAAAACCCTTGTCCTACCATGAAAACAATGACTAGTAAGCCCATGCCAAAAGCGGTTCCAAAGTTAGTCAAGGAGATGAATTGGTACTTTTTGAAATAGCTACTGAAGCGTTTGTCTTGAGACAAGGAAATGATGGCTGGGTTGTCTGAAAGGAATGTCATCACGGCTCCCAAAGAAGCCACTCCCGGTAAATTGAATAACGGGCGCATTAATGGGCGTAATATCTTTTCAAGCAAGTTGACAACGCCAAATTCGACAAACAATCGTCCTAGAGCACCAGTTATGACGCAGATACCCATCAAATAGAACACGGTGTTTAGTAATAAATCATGGGCTGTTTTCATGATGGTATTCAGCATATTCGGAGTCCCCATGACAGAAGCAATATACCCGAACAGGGCAAAGATTACGGCAAGGCAAACGATTCCGCTAGGAATAGCTTGCCAGCACCGGCGAAGAAAATTTACAATCATATCTATATACTAATTAAAATTTATTTTTTTGTTTTTGAGAGAGAGAAAGTCTACTTTCCATTTTATTCCAATATTTAGGATATTTTGCTCGGGGGGAATGGCTCCTTCCGTATTCCCGTTATGACCGAAAGCGTAAGAATAGAACGCATGTAAACGTAGATTCTTGTTGTTTTTTAGCGGGTAAAATTCTACCCCACCGCCCACGTGAGTAAGTTCCGTGCCGGGATGCACACAATAGTCTGCCTTCACTTGGGTCCTGTTTACGTCATAGGTCACTTTCCCGAATAAGTTGAAGCTTTCCGATGGACGATAGGAGAGTTCACCCATTACCGAGCAATTTTTGAAAAAGTAAGTTTGATGATCGGCAGCCCGGTTCATGAAATCGAGTTCCAAAGCGGTTTTCCCGAAGTCCAAATGATGGCCTAAGGCGATGTAATTGATATATTTGTCGGGTTGATATTCGATCATATTCACGGAATAGATGGTATTAAACCAGCCGTGAGAGCCGTACCACATAAGATTATAGGAATACATATCGTCTGCCTTGGCACGGAAGGGGCTTTGGCAGAGTTGAAACATTACCTTGTCTTTCTTGCGGTTAAAGGTGTAATCTGCGCTGATTCCCATTTGATAACAGGGAATGTTATTCCAATATTCCGAACAGAAATAGAGATCTATAGGAGCACGGTCATATTCGTAGCCCCCGATGCCTACAACCTGTTTACCGACCGATAGGCCCCAGTGTTCATCGGGACGATAGGTTAAATACAGCCAATCCGTGGCATCAAAAAAACTTTGGTCCGAGTGAGCTTTGTTTAGACGTTGCCTGTAGGAATAGGAAAACTGTTTTGCGATAGTTCCGCTGATAATGACATTTAAATATTTTCCTTTGAATCCGGAATTAGAATGGATAGACCTTCCGTCTACGTACTCGCGCTGATAGTCTATACGCGTTTCTGCCTGTAACTTTAGTAACTCTTCTTGAGCTTGTACAACAAAAAAACAAGTACCCCAAAGTAAAGTGAGGAGTATTTTCTTCATACCTTTTAAATAGTGATTTAATTTGGCGGCCAAATAACAAAAAAAGAGTAAATTTACCAAAGAAAAAGAGAAAAAAACAATTTTTGTATACGTAATGATTATCAGCTGTTTATGATTTGTTGTAATTTATCTCGCTGTAATAATTTTATTTTTCTCCCTTTTATCTCGACGAGTCCTTCGTTTTTTAAGTCAGAGAGTAGCCGGATAAGTGTTTCCGTGGCAGTCCCCACGAAATTACTCAAGTCTTCTCGCGAGACGTTGAGTTTTAACGTGCCGTCTTCTTCAACCCCAAAATCCGAGGCTATTAGTAGCAGGATTTCTGCCAACCGGGCTTTCACGGATTTTTGGGCGATATCCCGGATGTAGTGATTGGCAGCCCCCAGCTCTTTGCAGGCAATTTGCATCATTTCGTAAGCGAAACTGGGACTGTGGGTAATCATGTGCATTAAAGAGGCGTTGGGGATATAACATAAGATACAGTCAGACATGGTTTCCACTGAAGTACAGGCTGCTTCATTGCGGATGACAGAACGAAACCCGAAAATATCTCCTTCTTTCCCGAAACGGATGATCTGGTCTTTTCCGGCAATCCCGGTTTGAAAAATCTTCACGATACCTGAAAAAAGAAAATAGCAGCCCTTGATACGGGCTCCCTCGTTATAGATATAATCTCCTTTTTTGTGAAATTTAATGGTAGTGTCGACAAACAAGGCCTCGATTTCCGAGTCGATCACGTTTTTAAATGTCAGCTTGAATTTACTGATACATTCGCTTACGTCTGGTAATAAAGCCTCTTCTTTCATAATAAATCAGCTGTTGTTTATATCGAACAGATTGTCTGGAGGATCGATTCACAATCATACCCGCATTCGTGATAAAGCTGCTGTTGGCTTCCATGTTCCACGAAATGATCCGGAATTCCGAGCCGCACGATTTTAGCCGAATAGCCGTGGTCCGCCATAAATTCGACAACTGCACTACCTAGTCCACCGACAATAGTTCCGTCCTCTAAGGTAATGATTTTTTTGAATTTGTGAAAGATTCCGTGAAGTAATTCTTCATCTAGCGGTTTGAGAAATCGCATATCGTAAAAAGCGACGGATCGGCCTGTCGTTTTTTGTATCGCTTTTAAGGCTTCGTTCCCGATAGCTCCAATAGAAATAATGGCAATGTCGTCACCTTCAATGAGGCAACGGCCTTTGCCGATGGTTAATTCTTTAAAAGGTGTACGCCATTCTACCATGGTTCCACAGCCTCTCGGGTAACGGATAGAAAAAGGTCCCCGGTCCGGTAGTTGGGCCGTGTACATCATATTTCGTAACTCTTCCTCGTTCAGAGGGGAGGCGATCGTCATGTTTGGGATACACCGGAAGCTTGCCAGATCAAATGCACCGTGGTGCGTGGCTCCGTCGGCTCCAACCAAACCGCCCCGGTCGAGACAGAATACGACGTTAAGCTTTTGAAGAGCCACGTCATGAATAACTTGATCGAACGCACGTTGCATGAAAGAAGAATATATGTTACAGAACGGGACGTGGCCTTGTGCGGCTAACCCGGCTGAAAAAGTAACAGCATGTTGCTCGGCAATCCCCACGTCGAAACACCGATCCGGCATTTCTTTCATCATGATGTTCAAGGAACATCCGCTTGGCATGGCTGGCGTTATACCCACGATTTTGGGGTTCCTGTGTGCCAGTTCCAATATGGTATGTCCGAACACATCTTGAAATTTAGGTGGAGTGTTGGGTTTACTCTCTTTGATGATTTCCCCGGTTTCTTTATTGAATTTCCCCGGGGCGTGCCATGTTGTTTGGTCTATCTCAGCCTGTTTGAAACCTTTTCCTTTCACCGTGATACAGTGTAAAAGTTTGGGGCCTTTTATATCTTTCAGATCCCGCAGGACTTTGATGAGGTGGTTCACATCGTGGCCGTCCACGGGGCCGAAGTACCGGAAGCCAAGAGCCTCGAACAGGTTACTTTGACGTAACATGAGTGATTTGATACTATTATCTATTTTCTGGATAAAATTCCGGGCACCCGGACTGATCTTGTTAATCCGTCCAAGGATGTGCCAGATGTCATCTTTGAGTTTGTTATAAGTCTTTGAGGTCGTGATGTCCAGCAAATACTCGTTTATCCCGCCTACATTCGGATCGATAGCCATGTTATTATCATTTAGAATGACTAACAAGTTGGCGTTGTTTATGCCGGCATTATTCAAACCTTCAAAAGCCAATCCTCCGGTCATGGCGCCATCTCCGATAATGGCAACCGACTGTCGGTCTTCCTCCCCGTTCATCTTGGCTGCAACTGCCATACCTAAAGCGGCAGAAATAGATGTCGAGGAGTGTCCTGTTCCGAAAGCATCGTATTTACTTTCACTTCTTTTGGGGAAACCGCTAAGACCTTTGTATTGTCGGTTGGTAGAGAAATTATCCCGTCTTCCGGTCAGAATTTTATGAGGATAAGCCTGATGACCAACATCCCATACAATATTATCGTATGGGGCATCAAACACGTAGTGTAACGCTACCGTCAATTCAACCACTCCCAGTCCGGCACCAAAATGTCCCGGGTGTTCCGAACACTCGTCAATGATCTTCTCTCGTAGCTCCTTGCATAATTGAATCAGGTCATCTTCCGGTACCTTTTTCAAATCATCGGGAGAATTTATAGTGTTTAGTATATTTCTTTTTTCCTCACTCATGATTATGTATTGAAAACAATAGGGGAACTTTTCTTCTTAATTCTCCATTTTCAATTAGTACACGATTGTTCCGATGTTTTCTCCTAGAATAACCTTTTTAAGGTTTCCCGGTTGATCCATATTGAATACGATGATCGGTAAATGATTCTCTTTACACATGGTTGTTGCTGTCAGATCCATGACTTTAAGTCCCCGGTTATATATTTCATCGTACGTGATCTTGTCAAATTTCGTTGCCGTCGGGTCTTTTTCTGGATCTGCCGTGTAGATTCCGTCCACGCGGGTCCCTTTAAACATGGCATCTGCCTCGATTTCGATTGCCCGTAAACTACTGGCCGTGTCTGTCGTGAAGTAAGGATTTCCCGTACCCCCGCTGATGATTGTCACGTGTCCGGATTTCAAATATTTCATGGCTTTAGCTTTCGAGTAAAATTCCCCGATAGGCTCCATGCGAATGGCAGTTAGTACTTTGTTTTTACAGCCTTCATTGTCTAAGGCGGAGCTTAAAGCCAAACTATTGATAACGGTTGCCAACATTCCCATGCTGTCCCCTTTTACCCGGTCAAAACCTTTATTTGTGCCACTCAGTCCTCTAAAAATATTTCCACCTCCGATGACGATTCCGATCTGGATTCCCATCTCTGCGATTTCATGAATTTGGCGGGCATAGCTTTCCAGACACCGGGTGTCAATACCATATTTTTGTTCGCCCATTAAAGATTCTCCACTGAGTTTTAACAAAATTCGGTTATATTGCATATCTTTGTTCGTTTAAATTTTATAACAAAAACCAGAAAAAAACGTTGTTTCTGTACGTAAAAACGTAACAACAAAGCTAGTGATTTTTGTTATAACTATAATTTAAATTCATAATATAAATTTTTCGGCAGATGAATAAGACCGCAAACTATCAATTAACTATCATTGTTCCAGTGTATAACGAAGAGGGGAATATCTTGAGGTTAGAGAAAGAATTGGGAGAGTTTTTAAAGGATGCGAAGGTGGCTTCTTGCGTGTTATTCGTGAATGACGGTTCGAAAGATGATAGCGAACGTTTGATTCGGGAAGTTTGTGGACGTAACGAAGCATTTTTCTTTTTAAACTTGGCTCGAAACGGGGGATTGAGTGCTGCCATGAAAGCCGGAATCGACAATAGCTTCTCAAGATGGGTCGGCTACATTGATGCAGACCTTCAGACAACTCCACAGGATTTTAATAAATTGCTGGAGTTCGTGGATCAATACGAGATGGTTATGGGTATTCGTACCGGACGGAAGGATAGTTTCGTCAAGAATATGTCTTCTCGCATAGCGAATGGATTTCGCCGAATGATGACGCACGACGGGGTTGAGGATACAGGTTGTCCACTGAAGGTTTTAAGGACGGATTATGCGAAAAGAATTCCTTTCTTCACGGGGATGCACCGTTTCCTACCGGCTTTGATTCAATTGCAGGAAGGACAAGTGAAACAGGTTCCAGTTCGTCATTTTCCCCGTATTGCCGGGAAGTCGAAGTATAATCTGGCCAATCGCTTGATCGGCCCTTTTAAAGATTGTTTTGCTTACCGCTGGATGAGAAAAAGGTATATCAATTACCAAGTCGCCGAGAATAATTTGAATTCTTGAGATATAGTTCCTAGCTTTTAGTTTTTATCTTTAAACTTTTAGTTTACAAAATGATTTATGTTATAGGATTTCTTGCTCAGGTGTTTTTTTCTGCCCGGATTCTTTTACAATGGATCTTATCTGAACGGGCTAAAAAAGTGATCTCTCCGGCTATTTTTTGGCAGTTGAGTATTGTGGGTTCCTATCTGCTATTTGTATATGGGTGGTTGAGGGATGACTTTGCGATTATTTTGGGACAAATCATATCTTATTATATTTATATTTGGAACTTGGACAAAAAGCACCAATGGAAGAAATTACCGTTTATCATCCGGACACTATTACTTCTGACCCCGGTGGTGGCGATTTTATACATGCTTAAAGATGCAAGCGCTTTTGTTGATCAGTTCTTTCGGAACGAAAAGATACCTTTGTGGCTCTTGATCTACGGGTCGATGGGGCAGATTATTTTTACTCTGCGTTTTGTTTACCAGTGGATCTACTCCAAGCGAAAAGATGAATCGCTCCTGCCGATAGGCTTTTGGGTGATCAGTCTATTGGGGGCTCTGATCATCGTTTCCTATGCTATCTATCGGCGTGATCCCGTGTTAATTTTAGGACAGTCAACCGGGTTAATTGCATACAGTCGGAATATTTATTTGTCTAGGAGAGCCGGAAACTAAAACAGGTTGTAAATACCTATCTATTTTCAAGAACTAATAATTTACAACCTGTAAGAAAAGATCCAGTATGAACTTTATGGTTTTAATTCATTCATTTTTTCAATGATTTGTTCTCGTTCGTCTTGTAGTTTCTGTTTTTGAGAATTATCACTTGATTTAATGGCCCGGTCAATCCATTTCAGTGCATAGGTCAGAGTTTCGTAATTGTCCGAGTACCAGCAAATTTGTCTGGACATCATAATCATGTAAGTTTGTTTATCCTTTCCTTTGGGAATATTGAAGTCAATGGCGTGGTCGATAGCCTTAACCATTGCCATCCAGTCTTTGAATTTATACTGGGCGGGCATCAAGTAAATAAGCCATTCGGTAGACTTCGGGTAGTCGGTATTTTGAAGGCATTCTAAAATATCTCTATACTCTTTTGATTCAATGGGAGGTGTTTGTCCGTACGTGTATGTGCGGAGTTTCCCGTTAAACATTTGGTCAATTTTTCCATTGACGATTTGTTCTCCAAACAATTTATAGAATTCTTCTCGATGTTTGAATACATAACTTCCTTCCCGGCTGACAGGAGACTCGTTGTAGCATAAGAACACATTCCAGTATTTGGGTGTTTTTAAAGAATCTACATGAAACGAAGGCGAGAAAATATTATGCAATACCGAGTCTCTTTGGGTTCTTAAACCAGCAATATGCAGAGTTTCCAGATAGTTGATCAGGAATTCTGAAGATCGGTTCCCGTTGTCATACATTAATTTTTGTGCGGTTAGATTATTTTTCACGTCTAGGCCTTGGCGTAGGCGGGCCATCATTTCGCCTGCGGTACATTTTCCTTCCATCCGGTGCATGACCCTACCATTCGCATCGCAGATCAGAAGCACGGGTTCCGTGTAGACCTCGTAAATCTTACTTAGTCGTTTCTTCTCGGGACCTTCGGTGTAATCAACACTCACGAAACGTTCATTAATAAAGTCTGCGACACTATCGATCGTGAATATTTTGTTTTTAATAAATAGGCAAGGGGAACATCTTGGAGAGCCGAAATCCAATAATACATGTTTCTTTTGTTTTTTCGCTTTTTTTAGAATGTCCTGTAAAGGGATATTTTGGGATAAATCCACTTGTCGGTTTTGTCCGTGTACTCCCGTTAGCAAAATAGCTGCTAACAGGAGTAAGAAATACTTTTTGATCATAACAACATTATTTTTGGAGTCGAATTCCATCCAGACAGAACCAAGTGGGGATCAAACTCTGCAGATTGTTATCCCGATACGAACACTCTATGTTGAAAACGACTTTATCAACAACTCCCAGGGATTGCAAATCGGCTTTTATCCAGTCTGAACGGAGGAAATTGAATGTTGGATTTGCCGAATCGGCTCCTTTACGGCAGCACAAGTAAAATTCAACCGTTCCCGTGTGGCTATCTCCCAAAAAACCTTTAATGATCAATTTAAAATAATCCCCGTCAAGGTTCAATGCCCGTTCCACTCCGGGTGCATAAGTTTGCCAAATACCCTTGGGAGCGGAAGGAACATTGGGATTAGCGATAGGAGTGGGGCCTGTATCTTTGCCATAATTCATTGCGAAATAAGCATAGGTCGTGTTTGCCACAAGGATATACTCTACAACAGTTGCTTTATCTAGCGTGAAATAAACATCATCATCTTTCACACACGCAACAGCATATACTTCCGTCTGGTTGGGACGGGGCGTGTAAACGCTAAAACGGTTAGAATCTAAGGCCGCATCAGTGCCACTCCAAGTAAATGAACGATTACTTCGGCGGGAATATGCGAATCCGCTAAAAGTTCCGTCTGAATTCTTTTTCGTATTGAATGTTATTCCTCCGGATTTGAAACCGCCATCTGGGATGACATGAGTAAATTTTTCTAGCTGTAATTCATTCAACGTAATATCATTGGGTTCTTTGACCAGTTTGTCATAGTCATCTTCACATGCTGTAAAAAGCATCATAACCCCTGCGAATAAAATATAGATTAATTTTTTCATCACTTCAAGTTTTTAATTATCGAAACCGGGATTGGGCTTTATTTGATTGTTCACGTTGGTTTCCACGGCAGGAATCGGCCAACAATATTTATTTGTACTGACTTCAGATACATCTGGCTTTAATGTTTTAAACCAAGGATTCCCGTCTTTTTCGAAACGCAGTGAAGCAAACCATTCACTTCCGTTTTCTACAAATAATTCCAGACAATATTCTTTAAAGATAATATCCATCAATTCATCACGGGTTGCAGGTTCCGGGATTTGGGGTAATATGGGATTGGTCCGGTTGTTTCGGAGTGTATTGATCGGGGCAAGAGCCTCTGCAATAGTAGCTCCTGTTCTAGCTCTTAATTCGGCTTGCATCAATAGTAATTCCGGGTAACGGAAATAATACGTGGTAAATTTGTCATTCATATCGGCACGTCCGCCTCTGGCAACTTTGGTCGGGCAAAAATATTGTTGTCCGGTAGCATTTAGGCGTCTGGCCCACCCCATCGTTACGTCGTATCGAGGATCAGTCTCTAGCCATGAATTGAATTCCGGATAGAATGATTTCAGGGACGATGGTTCTTGACCAACTACCAAAAGATCTCCCGTTTGTATGATAGTCTGCGTGTACGCGAATTCGGAGTATGCCCGTCCGCTACCGTCTTCAAGATAACGGGCCCATAAAACTTCTTTTGAATCCCATGCTTCGTCGTACATATTTTTCATATCCGGGTCCATCTTGAAATCGGCCGGAAGAGAGGCCATCGTTTCATTCAGTAACAATAAAGCGTTTTCGTAGTCGCCTTCCCAGCCTCGGTTTAGCAATAATTTGACTTTTAATGCCTGTGCCAGTTGACGGGATAGGCGTTTGGAGGTTGTATAATCACCCAGGTCTTTGATCGCCGCATCCAGATCATCAAATATCTTTTGATAACTATCTTTTACGCTCAAACGATCCCGATGCACGTTAATCATGTCACTCAGCTCTTCTCTATACAAAATCCCGTATTCATCATCTGTTTGGAAATGCCCGAAACACCATAACAAGTGGGCGTTCACCCATGCTCGGAAACAACGGGCTTCTGCAATCATTCGACTTTTTTCTTTTGTATCGGGGAATTTGTTATCTGCTAATGCCGAGATAGAAATGATTGCGGCGTTTGCGGCGTTCACGCAGGCATACCATTGTTGCCAGTAAGTAGCAATTCCATTCGTCGTAGAAGTATATGACATTGAATAAAATGTTGTTCCCCCGGCACGGGATACTCCTGCCTGAGAAGATAGGGCACAGGCTAGACTACCTCCGAAAAAGTCACTTCCGGAAGTGCCACTTCCCAGTGTTAATGAGGCATACATTCCATTGATAATGTTTTGTGCCCCGTCATAATCCACTACGGCATTTTCGAGGGTTTGTTTATGCACAGGCTCTTCTGTTAGGAAATCATCACAGGATGATAGGATGAATCCAAAGATCAAAATATATATGATTCTTTTCATGGTGCAGGATTTATTTGAATGTAAATTTAATACCAAGGCTATAAGTTCTCGCTGATGGATAAGTGCTGTAATCAACACCTTGTGCCACAGTTATCACGTCATTGGCTGTTGCGGACGTCGAGGTCGAACCGAAGTTCCCTTGTGGGTCAAAGCCCGGATATTTCGTGATGGTGAATAAGTTGGATGCGGAGAAAGATAATTCCACGTTATTCACGAACGTTCCGGTAAACCAGTTCGCCGGTAAACGATAATTTAAATTCAATGAGTTCATCCGTAGGAACGAGGCATCATGAATATACAGGTCGCACAATGCATTGGCTACGGTTCCCGTATAGGCTAACCTTGGAAATAAAGCATCGCCACCTTTGAAATTGTAACTATCAAATATCGAGTTATACACGTTGTAGGTTCCCACGCCGGACGTTTTCTCGTATTGATAATACCACATTCTTTTTGCCCCGTATGAGTAAGTGAACACGGCGGTTGCGTATAGATTTTTCCAACCGAGTGAAAGGTTAAAACCACCAAAAAATTTGGGGTTAAAATTACCCAATTTCACTTTGTCTTTTGCCGTGATCTTTCCATCTCCGTCCTGATCAATCAGGTATGCGTCACCCGGAGAATTGTAACTACCGAAATAGTTTTCCTGTACCCCAGTAGATGACACCGGTTTTAGTGCAATAATTTCCTCTTGAGTCCGGAATAATCGACCGGCATATTTATAACCGTACCAGTCTCCGATGTGTCCGCCTTCAACCAAACGAACATATTCATAATAATAAGGCATTTTCAACTCCTTCACGATTCCATCCAGTTTTTTTACTTTTCCGGAGTTTGTGGCGATATTAAAGCCGATTTCAAAGTTCACTTTATCCGTCCGGATAACGTCACCCCGGATGTCAAATTCCCATCCGACATTGGCAATTGTTCCAACATTCTGGTTGACCGTTGTGTAGGATGAATTTGCGGGTACAGACCCGTCGTAGATCAGATTGTTGATTTGTTTATTGTAGTATCCGATTGTTCCGCGAAGGCGTTCGTTTAACAAACCGAAATCAAGACCCACGTCGATAGAGGTAGTTTCTTCCCATTGAAGGACCGGATTTCCCAAAGAAGTTGGTTTTGTTCCTGGTTGTCCGTCATAGGATGCGGCTCCCATAAGGGAGATATAATCATAGTTACCCAAGTTCTGAGAACCGATCTTTCCGACAGAAGCCCGTAGTTTTAAATAAGGAATATACAATTTCAAGGGGGACATAAACTCTTCTTCAGAGATCACCCAAGCGAGAGCCCCGGAAGGGAAATATCCCCAGCGCTTGTCGGGTCCGAACTTCGAGGAACCGTCTGTCCGGAAAGTAAAGGTTGCCAGATAACGGTTATTGTATTTGTAATTCACACGGGCAATGGCTGATACGAGCGTGTTCCCGGCTTCATCACTATCCGCCCAAGAGTCAGCTCCGCTGCCTAGGTTAATTAATACCTCTTCATCCGGGAATTCTTCCGCACCACCGGAAAGCATTCTGGATTTGTATTTTTCGATTGAATGTCCGACCATGGCAACCAAATTGTGTTTGCCGAAAGTCTTCATCCAAGTTAGCGTGTTATCCCACACGTAAGTGTTGTTCTCACTATTGCCTAAGTTACGGCTATTGTAGGCCGTGGCATATCCTCGTGTCCCTTTTTTAGAGAAAATGTCGGTTTGCGAATTTGTGTAATTAACCGTTCCGGTAGATTTGAATTTCAAACCGTCCAAAATTGTCCATTCCAGAAAAGCTGAACCGGAGAAAGTTAAACCTCGTCCATCGTTTCGGTTAGCCAGAGTTAAATGCGGGTTTTCGATCACCGTGCTTGTTGTTACGAGGTTAATACTTCCGTCTTCATTATATGCCGGGAAGTCCGGACGGAATCGGATGATATTGTCAATAAGATTATCCTTGTTATTGGTTTTTCTGGATGATCCGGATAAATTGACACCTAGTTTGACCTGTTTCCCGATTAATGTTTCAAAATTCAAACGTCCTGTTAATAATTTACTGCGTCCTCCTTTTACAACACCTTTTTGATCATTGTACCCGAAAGAGATAAAGTAGTTAGAGTTCTGTGTACCACCTCGCACGGAAATGTCGCATTGCGTGGTCAAAGCATTCTGGGTCATTTCATCCCACCAGTCGGTATCTCCGTCCATGAAAGCATCGGGGAGTAATTCCAGCATACTACCGTCCCATTGGCTCGTGTTCAATTGATTGAATTTGGATTCATTGAAAAAAAGTCGGGTGTTGTAATCGAATCCGGCAATTTCAATGGATTGACGACCGACTGTCTCTACGAAACACTTGTATTCTGCCGCATTCAAGGCGTTCAGCTTGTTTGAATTGATGGTCTGGATTCCGGCTCGGAGAGAAAGGTCTACGGTCGGTTGCATTCCCAGTTTGCCCCGTTTGGTTGTTACGATGATGACACCATTGGCGGCCCGGGAACCATAGATTGCTGTTGCGGATACGTCTTTTAATATATCAATGCTTTCGATGTCTGATAAATTCAAGTTGAATAAAGCATTAGTTACGTCTCCCGTGGAACTTTGTGAATAATCGGGAACCCCGTCAATAACCCATAACGGTTGAGTGTTTCCTGTTAACGTTGAAATTCCTCGAATCATAACATTTACCGGGGAAGTGGGAGAGGCCGATTGAATCATGACGTTTACTCCGGGAGCCCGTCCTTGCAACATACTTTGCACGCTTGCTCCTGCCGGAGACATGGCAATATCCTTTTCTCCGAGTCGGGATACGGCTCCGGTAGCATCTTTTACCTTGGTAGTTCCGTAACCGACGATAACCACCTCGTCAACGAAGCTCACGCTATCTTTCAGTTGAATGATATTCAGTTTATCAAAAACATTCGAGTTTAATACAAACCGATATTTAGCATAACCGATGCTACTGATGATGAGTGTTTTCGCATCTTCTGGAATGTTGATTGAAAATTCGCCTTCCACGTCTGTGGCAACCCCTAAAGTCGTGCCTTCTAAGATAACAGTGGCCCCGATAATAGGTTCTTTGTCTTTTTCCGAAATCACTCGTCCTTTCACGACCAGTTGTTTCTCCTCTTCAGCTTTTACCGTATTATTCTTGCGTCTTAGCACCACAATACGGTCTTCTTTTATCTGATAAGCGAGGGGTGTGTCTTTAAATACGGCATCTAAAATTGTTACGATGTCCGCATCCTTCAACGAGACGGTTATTTTAACACCTTCCTTATCCGTGTCGTTGTACACGAACGTGTAGTCCGTTGCCGATTCCAGATACTCGATAACAAAATCAATCGAGGCGTTGTTGAAGTGAACATCCATTTTCTTGTTTTGGCTCACTCCGTACGAGTAAGTGCAAAATGTCATGAAGATAAAAAGAGCAAATAGTTTCCCGAACATTCTCGGGTCAGGCCGAAAAAGTCTGAATCCCGCTTTGGGGATTGATGAATTTTTTTTCATGGTTATTGGTTTTTAAACGTACTAAAGTCTTTGTTTTAATTGTCTCTTTACATGTATAACAGAGTCTTGTTGTATAAAATCGATTTTTCCTGTAGCTTTTAATATTCCTAAAATGACATTACCGTTATCGTATTTTTTCATCTTTCCGGAGAAGATTAAGTCTTTTAATCTTTCTTCTTCGTACACGAATTTAACATCATACCAACGGGACAATTGTTTAAGAACAGTCTCTAAGCGAGTGGACTTGAAAATTAATCGTCCTTCTCTCCATGCCGTGAAGAGTTCCGTGTCAACCGTTTCAACTTGTACTTCTCGTGTTGCTTTGTTGTAAGTGGCCTGTTCCCCGGGGTGTAGAATAGTCTTGTCGGATGATAATTGCACGGCACCTTCGACTAGAGTTGTTATGATTTCATGCTCATCGGAATAATTCTGGATATTAAACTGAGTACCTAATACCGTTAAATTCAAATCCTTGTTCCGAACGATAAATGGTTTTGTTTTATCTTTTCTGACATCGAAATAAGCCTCTCCGGAAACCAATTCCACTTGTCGCTTGTCCCCGGTAAAAGCACGGGGAAATTTTAATTCTGTCTCTGAATTCATCCAGACACGTGTTCCGTCAGCTAACACAAGTTCGAACTCTCCTCCTTTGGGTACATAAATTCGCAGGATTTCAGATGTTTCAAGCTGTTTTTTATGACGGGTACTATCTTTTATCGAATAGCACTGACCCGGCAGGGATATGCGTACGTCTTGTTCGTTTTGTAGAATAGCCTTGGAAGAAATGGGTTCTAAGAACAACTCGGCAATTTCGATCTTTTCTTCCGGTTTGTCGGGATATAGGAAATATACGCTGACACAGATAAAGCAAATGAACACGGCTGCATACCGTAAAAAATTGGTATATAGTATTTTGCTTTTTCGGTAAGTCTTTTGTGAAATCTTTGCCCAAGCTCTTTGCTGGTTGAATAATAAAAATACTTCTTGTTCCGAGCGGATTCGTTCGTGATCCATGATTGTCTGGTACAAATCATCGTGATGTTTATCCTCTTTCAACCAACGGGATAACTCCTCTTGCTGGTCGGGACTTGCCTCCCCCGTGTAAGCTAGGAAAAGCAAATGGGCGATATGTTCACAATCTTTAGGTGTCATTGCTATCTCTTTTATAGTATAACAATCGACTCCTTCTAACGTACTATGCGGGATTTATTTTTTTGTAAATTATTTTGCACCAAGTGATATGAAAATGTAAAATAGGATTGTAAGATATTCATCTTTATATAGTTCCTTGAGAATTTTAAATCCTTTGACCTTCTGATTTTTTACTGTGTTAATGGAAATATTTAGGGCTTTGGCGATTTCGTCATTTTTCATTCCGGAAACAGACATATCGATAATCTTGCGGCATTCCGTGGGCAGGGACTCTAACCAGTGGTTTAATTTCTGGTCGAACTCAGCCATAATGATATAATCATCGTAAACGGCTTCATCTGTTTGGGCAACAAATTCTTTCAGTTTTGCCGCTTTCATTTGTTCATGTTTGGCATGATTAAAGCAAGCGTTACGTGTGGAGACAAAAAGAAAAGAACTGATTTTTTCGATACAATCAAATTTTTCCCGTCTGTTCCATAGGGCCACGAAAATGTCCTGTACAATATCGTCAACAGCGTAAGGCGTGCGGATAAAATGGTAGGTGTAGGAACACAAAATCTTATAATAGCGATCGAATATGACCTTGAAAGCCATGGGATCCCCTTCATTGAAAGATTTAATTAATGTTGTGTCCTTAATTGTTACCATGGGACAAATATACGTAAAAATGTTTCATCTCTTAACCGTATTTTTCAAGATATAAGGATAAAGTATGTAAATGGATAGAAATACTTCTAAGGTTGATTATATAAAGACGATGTATTTAAAGTGGGGTGGATAAGATAAAAGTTTCCGATCTTCTCGTGATGGGTTTGTTGAATCCAGTTCGAGAGTGCCGGGGAACGCGTAACGTTCTTTTCTTTGACAAAAATCATGCAGTCGCCTTTCCGGTAGATATTGAATAATGAATCCTCGGTCGAGATCTTCGTGGCCTCTTCGTGTAAATAAACATCCATATTTTCTCCGCCACGGAATTTATAATAGTAATAATGATAAATATTCTCTTCTTCGCGTATGTGATTCGCTTCGGTTGCCATGGCGGTAAAACCGATGTATGGATTAATCTGGGGTAAAGCGAAAGCTCCCGTGAACAACGTGGCAAGAATACCCAGTGCGGTACAATTGATCGCCCGGTATATTTGCTTGCGATATAGTAAATAACAGGCTGTAACACTGGAGATAAACAATGTTATGATGGCGACGTAAATAAATGGCGAGTCGGGAACATTAAATTTATTGCGGATGAAAAATGCCGCAATGGGAGCGATGGTAAGGGCTGCCACGGGAATATACACGGAAAATGCAATCCATTTCTCCTTGATCTTGGGTAGTAACAGGATCGTCAAGTACGTGAAGAACGGGAACAGAGGCAGCATATAGATGTCCAGTTTTCCGCTGAATATGGAAAGAATGACGAAAGTCGAGACTATTGCCGAGAGGAAAAGTTTTTCTTTATCTGTCGTGAGTAGTTTCTTTTTTATTGCGATAACGATTGTCGTGATGTACAGGATAGACCAGGGAGCCACGGAGTACCAGAACGTCACCCCGTAATACCAGAATGCTTTTTTGTGGTCGAACGAATCAATCGCCCGGTTTATGGTTTGATGGAAAAGAAGATTATTCAGGTAAGTTGATCCTCCTTCGAGATAAATACCGAGAAACCATATGGCACAGAATCCCGATAAAATACCCCATTCTCTCCAGCCGAAATACCGGCAGAAAGAACGGACGTCTCTTTTCACCAGCAGAAAGACGAGCATAGTTATCAAGGGAACGATAAAACCGACAGGTCCTTTCGAGAAAATAGCCATGAAAATATAGAAGGGCAGCAAGAAACGGTCTCTCGGTTGTCCCTTGCCCGAATAGCGTTTATAAAACGTGTACAGGGCAAGAAGAATGAACATGCACATCAGCATATCCATCCGCAGGACAAGGCCCGAACCGATAAAGAACGCACTTGTGAAAAGCATTAGCGAGCCGCTCCATCTCAGGGATGCGGTGGTGTCTTCTTCAACCCATTTATTCATGATATAAATGGAAATCAGGGCCGGAATGATAGAAAAAAGTGAAAGACCAAACATATTATATTCTCCCCAGATCCATTTGCTCAACATGAGTAACCAGAAATAAAGGGGCGGTTTATCCGCGTAAAGTTCTCCTTGATGGTAGAAAGTAAAGAAATGCCCGTCCCGCAGGGCTTCGTCAACGATGCTGAGGTATTTCAGTTCGTTGTTTGGAGTGAAATCCCGTAGGATCAACACGGGAATCACCAAAATAAGCAATATAAAATATCGTTCAATTTTCATGATTATAGTATGTAAATCCTTTCGCGCAAAAACACGTCCAAAATGTATACCAAAAATGTTTCTTTTTTGTTACATCCGGGGAAAAAATTCTTCCTGCATTATTTGAAGGATATGCTCTTGAAAATAGTTTTATTATTATAAATTTGCACTCTAATCTAAACGTGTACATAAGATTATGCAGAAAAACTATATTCATTATCTTTTTATTCTTATTGTTTGCTGGTTCGCTTTTTTCGTGAATAATGGTTCTGTCTACGAGGATATTATGGAGTCCCGTAATTTGGTTACGGCGCATGAAATGATTGAATATGACAACTGGTTGGTGCCCACGATGAACGGTGAATTACGTTTGGAGAAACCGCCTCTTCCGACATGGGTCGCCGCGGGAATCGAGTATTTACAACCGGACAATATATCTTTGCAGCGTGCTGCCGCTGGAATCATGGCCACGTTGATGGCTTTTTTCCTCTACTTCTTTGCTTCGGCCTTAAGTGGCAACAAGCTATTGGGATTACTTTCCGCCTTGGTGCTGGCAACCAGCTTTAATGTCATCATGGCCGGACGGGTAGCGACATGGGATATTTATTGTCATAGTTTTATGCTGGGAGCTATATTCTTCTTTTATCGGGGGATAGTGAGTGTGCGAACAAGTTGGGCTAATTTTATCTGGGCCGGGGTATTTTTGGGACTGTCTTTCCTTGGCAAAGGACCTGTGGCATTCTATGCTTTATTGTTGCCTTTCTTGATTTCTTATGCATGGATCTATCGTCCTTCTCTCAGAAGAAAAGGTTGGCCTATTGTCGTCATGCTACTATTATTTATCGTTATCAGTTTTTGGTGGCCGCTTTACTTGTATGTATTCCACCGGGATACAGCTTTGTTCGTACTAGCGAAAGAATCTACGGCATGGATCGAGAGAAATGTTCGTCCCTGGTATTACTACTGGCTGTTCTTTGCCGAGTCGGGAATCTGGGCATTATTCCTCTTGACTGGGTTATGCTGGCCGTGGTTAAGGAAGAAAGTTAGAATGCGTAAGGAATACACGTTTGCTGTTTTATGGAACGTAGTTACCCTGGTGTTGCTTTCTCTTTTCCCGGAGAAAAAAACTCGTTATCTGTTGCCGTTATTGATTCCGGCAGCGATGGTTGTGGCACATTATATCGTTTATATATTCACTGCGGCGAAAGAGAAAACGCTTACCACGAGTGATCGTGTCGTGTTCCGTGTAAATGCATTTATCCCGGCGTTAATTGCTTTAGGAATGCCGGTTGCTGTCTATCTTTTATTTTATCGGGAAGGAGAAGTCGGATTGACTCTTTTGATTATCGTTTCGATCCTGTTCTTGCTTGCAGCCTATTCTATTTTTGCGGGAGGAGTGAGGATAAAATCAATGAAAGTATTCACGGGGGTGGTATTGCTGTTAATTCTTGTGGAAACTCTGTTGATGTCTCGTGTTGCCAATATGTTCAATAACACGGAGATCAAGAGTATCAAAGCTGTTCGCCAGATTGAAGAGTTACAACATGTACCGTTCTATTATCCGGTCAATGAGGAATTGAGAATCGAGTTGGTGTATGAGGCAGGCCGTCGCATATTACCTTGGGATGTAAAAAGCGATACGACACTTTTGAACACTCTGCCTATCGTGCTGGTTTCCGGTAAACCTGCAACGGAGGTTCTTCCTGCTGCGATGCAGGAGAAAGTGAATCTACGTCTAATAGATGTCTACGACAATAATAATCGTCCGAAAACAGATAAAAAACGCTATTCCCCTAAATTCGTTCGCTACGTGACAATCTTGGAGAAGAAATAAAGGACAGGTCATATCAAAGATGTGGAAACGAAGACAGATTTTATTGATTATACCGGGGGTTTTGGGGTAATAACGCCTGTTTTAATTCCTCTACGGATGCCACAATCTGTTTAGCTCCAGCTTGGGTTAATTCCTCCCGATCCCCGTAACCGTACAAAACCCCGATACAGTCAATTCCGGCATTTCGGGCCCCGATAATGTCGTGCTTCCGGTCTCCAATCATGACCACTTTACTCAACTCCCGGATGTCATTATTTTCCAGTACGTGGCGGATTACCTCTTCTTTATGGGACAACGAGCCGTCAAGCCCGCTTCCCCCGACGAATTTGAAATAATGACTCAAGTGGAAATGATCAAGTATCTTTTCGGCGTAATAAGCCGGTTTTCCGGTAGCCAGCATCACTTGCTTTTCGGCCTCGTTTAATTCTTGCAAGAGACGTTCCATTCCGGGATAAACGGCGTTTTCGTATATACCCGTGTCGGCAAATCTTTCCCGGTACTTCCGGATGCCTTCCTCGGCCTGATCTGCGCTGAAATGGCAGAATTCCATCAAGGATTCTTTCAACGGGGGACCCACGAATTTACGTAGTTCGTTTAAGTCATTCACTTCTATTCCGAAATGTTTCAAGGCGTACCGGATTGATTTGGTGATTCCTTCCATGGAATCGGTGACCGTACCGTCAAGGTCTAAAAGAATGTGGGTGTATTCTTGCTGCATATAGTGGGTGTGAGTGGATAAAAAAACAGGCCTATTGCTAAGCCTGTTTCTATATTTCAAAGATTTATTTCCTGTATTAGGCATTCAACGTGAAACGTAAGAAAGCGGTAACAGTTAAATCTTTATCTACGCTCTTCAAGTACTCTCTTACAGACATTTTACCGTCTTGCTCGAAAACTTGGTTTAACAAGGTAGACTCTTGGAAGAATTTGTTCAAGCGACCTTGAGCAATTTTATCCAACATGTTTTCCGGTTTTCCTTCTTCACGAGCTTTTTCGCGACCGATCTCGAATTCGTGATCGATAACGTTTTGAGGGATACCGTCTTTATCCACGGCAACAGGAGCCATGGCAGCCACTTGCATGGCGATATTTTTCTTCACTTGGGTATCAGCTGCTTTGTTGAAACCAACAACGGTTGCCAACATGTTTCCCGGGTGAATGTAAATCACGCAATCTTCTGCTTTTACAGAACCATAGTAGCTTAATTCCAGTTTTTCACCGATAACACCAGTTTGTTCTGCAATCTGGTCTGCGATGCTTCTACCATCCAGTTGGATAGCCAACAAATCTTCGGTAGTTGCGGGCATGTTAGCTAAAGCGGCGTCAAGAATCTTGGTTGTGAAAGCAATGAATCCCTCGTTTTTAGCTACGAAGTCTGTTTCGCAGTTCAAGGAAACCATAACTGCATTCTTGCCATCGGTTTTGGCCAAAACGCATCCTTCTTTTGCTTCTCTGTCTGCACGTTTGCTTGCAACAACAAGACCTTTCTTACGGATGATGTCAACGGCTTTGTCGAAATCTCCTTCAGCTTCTTGTAATGCATGTTTGCAGTCCATCATTCCGGCATTTGTTGCTTTACGCAACTTCATCACGTCTGCTGCTTTTATTTCCATATTCTTTAAACCTCCATGTTAATTCAATTTCAGAAGTTAGATCATTCAATCTAAAATCTGAAATCTAAAATCAAAAATTAATCTATTCTTCAGAAGCGGTTTCGCTTACTTCAGCTACTTCATCCTGAGCCTCAGCTTTCTCGGCACCTTTCTTGTCTCCTTCTTTCTCTCTTTCGGCTTTTCTTTCCGTCAGACCCTCTTTGATGGCTCCGGCTACCTTGTCGATAATTAAAGAAATAGAAGTTGATGCGTCGTCGTTAGCTGGGATTACGAAATCAATTCCTTCCGGATTTGAGTTCGTATCCACGATAGCGAATACCGGAATTCCCAGCGTGTTAGCCTCTTTTACAGCGATATACTCCTTCATCACGTCAACCACGAAAAGAGCTGCCGGAAGACGAGTCAGGTCAGCGATGCTACCCAAGTTCTTTTCCAATTTTGCTCTTTGACGAGAGATTTGAAGTTTTTCCCGCTTTGAAAGGTGAGCGAAAGTACCGTCTTTTTCCATCTTGTCGATGGTGGTCATTTTCTTCACGGCTTTACGGATAGTCGGGAAGTTGGTCAACATACCACCCGGCCATCTTTCAGTCACGAACGGCATGTTGATATTAGAAATTTTTTCAGCAACAATGTCCTTAGCCTGTTTTTTTGTTGCAACAAACAGAATTCTTCTACCTGATTTAGCGATCTGTTTCAAAGCTGCACTTGCCTTGTCCAACATGATGGCTGTTTTGTTCAGGTCAATAATGTGGATATCATTACGCTCCATGAAAATATACGGAGCCATTTTAGGATTCCATTTACGGGTAAGGTGTCCAAAGTGACAACCTGCATTTAATAATTCGTCGAAATTTGTATTTGACATTTTGTGTCTCCTTTAAAGTTTACATTCTTAAATTTAATCAATTGCCGGGTAGTTCTCCACAGAAGTCCCGTCAATTTAGATACTAAACTCCTATTAACGTTTAGAGAATTGGAATCTCTTACGAGCGCCAGGACGTCCCGGTTTCTTACGTTCCACTTCACGTGGGTCTCTGGTCATGAACCCTGCTGCTCTTAATTTTGATTTATCCTCTGCGTTTACTTTCACCAACGCTCTGGCAATTCCTAAACGTAAAGCTTCAGCTTGTCCGTTGAAACCTCCACCTACAAGGTTTACCTTGATGTCATATTGTCCCAACACACCTAATAATTCAAGCGGTTGTTTTACAATATACTGGAGGGTAGGCAACGTGAAATATTCTTCCAGGCTTTTCTTGTTGATCGTAATATTGCCTTTTCCTTCGTTAAGATAAACGCGGGCTACCGCTGTTTTTCTTCTACCTACTGCATTTACTACTTCCATACCTTGTTATTTAAGTGCGTTTATATCAATTACTTTAGGCTGTTGTGATTCATGGTTGTGCTCCGGTCCTACGAACAGGTGCATGTTCTTGAATACAGCTCTTCCAAGGCGATTTTTAGGAAGCATACCTCTAACAGCATGTTCCAGAATTCTTTCCGGGAATCTTTTCATTTCTTCTGCCGGGGTAGAAATCCGTTGACCTCCAGGATACTGGGTGTGTCTACGATACTGTTTGTCTGTTAATTTGTTACCCGTGAAGATAACTTTTTCTACGTTGATAATGATTACATTGTCTCCACAATCCACGTGGGGAGTGTAACTGGGTTTGTACTTGCCTCTCAATAGTTTCGCAACTTTAGCGGCAAGACGTCCCACAACTTGATTCTCTGCGTCAATCAAAACCCATTCTTTCTGTGCAGTGGCTTTGTTGACATAAGTTGTTTTGTAACTAATCTGATCCACTTTTTTTTTTAATTAAATATTAAACTTCTGTTTGTATTTCTTCGTGAGGACTCTAGGCATTCTATCCGGTTGAAAATAACGAGGTTTATCGGGCAAACTGATATAATTTTCAACGGAGACAGGTGCATTGTAAAGGGCATGGCTAAGGTATCCCTTACAATTTAGCGAGTACTCCACTCCAAAATGAGGGGCAAAATTACACATTAATACGTGAATTCCAAAACATTCCGCGAAAAGATTTGTTCCAGAGCGTTTTGATGGGCTTCTGAATCATACGTTTGGGGGCAAATGGTAGGTGTATATTTTTCGATAGTATGGGTGTTCGTACCCTGTTTTCGCTGTGGAACTAGGGTAATAAGCTGATAATTAGTTAACTTATTCGGATTGTATCCGGATCACTTCCGTGTAAAACGCTATTAGAACGCTATTAAAACCCTATTAAAACGCTATACTTAAAATAGCGTTTTAAAAGCATTTTAAAAGTACTTTTTGAATTCTTTATCCGGATTTGATTAGGAAGTGATTATGAAGTAATCAGCAAATGATGACTTAAATCAGCTTGACATCCTGATTTCTTGGGTTAAAAGAAACTTGTGAGATGAGATATATTATTGGAAATTTTTGCGGGGTACGAATTTGTAATCTTCCGTGTAGCAGGTGAATATCCCTAATGCTCCCTGTATATTTCCGATGAGCGGGACCGGCGAGGTGATGCTGCCTTGGTTGGCGCTGTTGGCCTCGTAGAGGGAGATTTGATAGTTGTAGCAATCTTCGGTGATACGTAAAAGGAGAATGACGACGGCTTCCGCCTCTTCGATTTCTTGGCATTTGATGGTTCGTTCGATCGTGGCACCTCCTGTATGGTGGGACAGGTCAAGATAGCTGGTCTCTTTTTTCAGCAGGTTATCATCCCCGGCCCCTTCTTTTCTTGCCTGCACGCTGTATATGTAGTAATTCTGCATGGGATTGGGTGAGGTTTGGAAACTGATCGTGACGGAGTTTGTCGCTTTGGAAACGAAAAAGGAAGAGATCGTTATATGGTCCGGTATAGCGGTTTTGGCCGTGATGTGTTCTTTCTCGGGCGTGTATATGCTCAAGTAAAGCGAGTCGAGCCCGAATTGATTGAACTTGGTATCGTGCCTGAAATTTCCGAGGAACGAGGGACTGAACGTGGGGATAAGTTTGATGATAGAGTCGGCTTTTATGGAGACATCCAGGTTGATCGGGTCATTCAGGTCAATGATCTCGTGGATCGAGGAGACTTTTGCCGCATTCAGCGTGTAGAATTCACCCGGTTTGCAGTAACATTCGATGAAATAACCGGAAATCTCACCCATGTCTTTCATGGGAAGTTCCTCTTCCGGCATACAGGAGAGGAGCGTGAGGAACAGGAGGGTAAAGATTCCATTTTTCATGTGATTACCAGTTTATTCGAAGTGAAACATATGGGATGAAGGGTAACATGACTTTAGATTTCGGGATAATCTTGGTCAAGTTGTCCGTGCTTTCTGCTTGGAAGTAAACGAACGAGGGATTCGATTGGTTGTATACATTGTATGCGCCGACGCTGAGTTTGAATAAAAGGTTCTTGCCGCCGAATTTATAGTCAAGGCTGGCATCCAGCCGGTGGTTGTTGGGTAATTTGTAGTTATAGCGATCCGTGTACACGGGGATAAGAATGGGTCTGTCATCGTTGAATTCCGTGATGTTCCGTGCGATGACCATTCCTTTGGGAAAGGTCGTGTAGACCCCGGACGAGAAAGTCCAAAGGGTGTTCAACAGGAGGCGGGGGGAAATCTGGTAGGAAAAGTTGATCACGACATTGTGTTTCACGTCGTACGGGGGATTAAAGGCTTTCCCGTTGTTGATCTCTGCGAATTTGCGCTTGGATTCGGAGAGCGTGTAGTTGGCTCGCATGTAGAGAGCGTGATGGTTGAGCGTGAGGTCGAATTCCAGACCTTTGGCGTGGCCCTTTCCTTGAATCTGGCGATTACTCAAGGCAGAGTATTCGGTTTGAATGTCCGAGGCGAAGTCTTTCACGTTACGCATATCCTTGTAAAAAATACCCGCATAAAAAGATAGTAATTGCCCGATCTCTTGGTTTATCCCGATGGAGTACTGGTGGCAAGTGGCGGGTTGGGTTCCTTTTGCCAGAGGGTACCAGATGTCGATCGGGGTTTTAACCGTGAAATAGGGATAGAGGCTTAAATATTGAACCGTCTTGGCGTAATCTGCCCAGATGGAGAATTTGTTGACCGTGTAGCTGATTTTCGCCCGGGGTGAGAAGGTGTGTTCACGGGTTTCTCCCGAGTAGAATTGATAATTCCCTCCCACGTTTATGGAGAAGTAGTGATTCAAATGGTAGGCAATATCTAGGTATAATTCATATAGATTGAAGTCTTTGTCCGAACTTTTTATCAGGAGATTTTGGCTTTCGTCGCTTTTATTGGCTGTTTCAAACCGGGAGTATTCGAATTTCACCCCACTGTTCAGGCTTAATTTGTCCGAAAATTGACGGGAATAGGTTGCTTGCCCGAGAAGGGCGTAGTTACGGTTTCCGCCTCCCATGGGTACGCTGCCGAAGGCATCGCCCTCGCTGTACGTGTTTTTCCCGCCAAATTGGAAATCCCATTGCTCTTTGGCATCGGGCGTGTAGGAGGCATTCACGTTACCGGAAAAGGTGTGCCAATCGAAAATGTATTGCACGTGTTCGCTGATTTTCATTTTCATGTGATCAAGAGAGAATAGCCCGAAGGCGGTCATTCTCCATTTGTCGGAAAGACGTGAATCAATGGTTGCGGTAATATCACTGAACGAGTACTCCGGCATGTAGTTAGGATTTGTCTTGTCATCCATGGATCGGTTGTATAACCGGGAAATGTGTTGTAAGTAAGAGGTCCGGGCAGAGGCGGCAAAGGACGTGTGATTTTTGATGATTGGGCCTTTGGCTTTCAGAGCGGAAGAGACAAGTCCGAGAGTCAGCTCTCCCTCGTGTTCGTGCTTGTTTCCCGGTTCGGGGCGCATATTGATGTAGGAGGATAAAAAACTGTTGTACCGGGCGGGGAAACCGCTTTTAAAGAGGGTGGAATTGTTCAGTATGTACGGGTCGAACGTGGACAGTATTCCCGTGAGGTGGTCCGGGTAGGCGATGGGCATGTTGTTGATGAGAAAACCGTTCTCGTTGCTGTTTCCGCCGCGGACGTGGATGCCGGAATTGAGCGCATTCGTGGTTACGATGCCGGGTATGGTGGCGAGGTATTTTAGCACGTCCTGTTCGCCGAGGATGGCCGGGATCCGTTCGATTCCTTTGATGGAGGAGAGGATTCGCCCGCTGGCCGGAAGGGCCGTGACGACGACTTCTTTCAAGTTGTTCAGTTTGTTGCGCAGGGTGATGACGAACGGTGCGTCACTTTTGTTGAGCTTGTAGGTTTCTTTTTTATAGTTGACGTGTGAGAATTCCAGTGTACAGGGAATAGGACATTCCAATCGGAAGAGGCCCAGGGTGTCGGTGGTGGTGCCTTTTTCGCTCTCGATGCAGTAGATGTGTACCCTGTTAACCGGTTCGCCGGAGTGGGCAATAACTTTCCCCACGATGACCGTTTGGGCGTCAAGTGATATGGAGATGAATATGAATAAGATTGCAACCAATTTGCCCATATACACGCATTGTGAGTTCGAAATTTTACAAATGTAGTAAACAAATCCCTTTATGTCTTATGGTTCATGTGAATAATTGTTGTTATTTTGCAAGGTATCTATTAAAATTTGGTTATGGGAATATACGTGCATGTACCTTTTTGTCGGAGTAAATGTTTTTATTGCGGATTCTATTCGGTGGCGTCATTGACCTTGAAGGAGGCATATCTGGGGGCTATCGAACAGGAGATCGTTTTAAGGAGGGGGTATTTGCCGTGGCAGGAAATGAATACCTTGTATTTCGGGGGAGGTACGCCTTCTTACTTGGAACGTGGTGAGCTGGAACGAATCATACGAAAATTGGAGGAAAATTATTCGTTCGTCCCCGGTATGGAGCGAACCATCGAGTTGAATCCAGAGGATCTGGTGCCGGAGAAATTGCAAGGAATAAAGGATTTAGGCTTTAATCGGTTGAGTATCGGGGTACAGTCTTTCTCGGATGAACAGCTGAAACGAATCAATCGGACACATTCTGCCCGTCAGGCGATGGATGGAATCACGTTTGCTGCTGGCATGGGATTTGATAATATAAGCATGGATTTGATTATTGGCTTACCGGGACAGACAGAAGCTGAGTTGTTAGATGATGTAGAGAGGGCAAGTAGTTTGCCAATAGATCATTTATCCGTATACATGTTAAGTATTGATTCAAATACAGTATTCGAACACATGGTGAAGCGGGGAGAGTTCCGGTTGGAGGATGAGGAGGTGATGGCCGGACGTTATCAGCGGGTGTGTGAGCGGTTGAAAGAGTTGGGTTTTGAACATTATGAAATTTCCAATTTTGCCCGGAACGGGAGATACTCCCGGCACAATACATCTTACTGGCAACAGAAGCCATACATCGGTTTCGGGCCTTCAGCACATTCTTACGACCTGCATTCCAGGCAATGGAATACGGCGAATTTGAAAATTTATATAGATCATTTAAATGAAGGAGCGCTTTCATTTGAAAAAGAGGAATTAAAACCCATTGATTTGTATAATGAATACGTGATGACGGGTTTGCGAACGATGTGGGGAATAGAGAATCAGAAATTGGAGGGAGATTACATCGTGTTTTGGGAACAGGTGCGGGATCAAGTCCGGAAGTATGAGAGTTCCGGGGATTTGGTGGAGGAAGGGGGAAGGTGGAAAATCAGTGAGACCGGATGGGTAATTTCAGATGCGATTTTGAGTGATTTATTCGTAGTCTAGTTTTTTACATGAAAAAATACTATTTTTGCGGTTGTAAGTTTAATAATTAAATGTTTTTCAGATGAAAACGAGTAGAATGTCAGTCAAAGAACTGTTGCAGTCAGAAGATTGCGGTAAAGAGGTTGAGGTTAAAGGTTGGGTAAGAACCAAACGCGGTAATAAACAAGTGAATTTTATCGCCTTGAATGACGGCTCTACGATCAATAATATACAGGTGGTGGTTGATATGGAGAAGGTGGCCGAGGAGGTGATGAAGAAAGTTACGACCGGGGCGGCTGTTCACGTGAAAGGAGTGCTGGTGGAAAGTACGGGTAGTGGGCAGGCTCGTGAGATTCAAGCGAAGGAGGTGATCGTGATGGGAGAGGCTGATCCGGAGAAATACCCGATACAACCGAAAAAGCACAGTTTGGAGTTCTTGCGTGAAGTGGCTCATTTGAGATTCCGTACGAATATTTTCGGGGCTGTTTTTCGTATACGTCATGCAATGGCTTTTGCTATTCATCAATATTTTAACGATCACGGGTTTTATTATTTACATACCCCGTTGATCACGGCTTCGGATTGCGAGGGTGCAGGAGAGATGTTCCGGGTGACGACGCTTGACCCGAAGAATCCTCCTCTGCTGGAAGATGGAAGTGTTGATTTCAGACAGGACTTTTTCGGAAAATCAACCAACTTGACGGTGAGCGGTCAGCTCGAAGGTGAGCTGGGTGCCATGTCGCTGGGTAAGATTTACACGTTCGGGCCTACTTTCCGGGCAGAGAATTCAAATACTACGCGCCATTTGTCGGAGTTCTGGATGATCGAGCCGGAAGTGGCTTTCAATGATTTGGAAGATAACATGGATTTGGCGGAGGACTTTTTGAAATACCTGATCCGTTATGCTCTGGAGCATTGCATGGACGATTTGTTGTTCTTGAGCAAGCGTTTGCAGGAGGAGGAGAAGGACAAGAAAGCCGAGGAGCGTTCTATGGAGTTGATCGAAAAGTTGCAATTCGTGTTGAATCATGATTTTGAACGGGTTACTTACACGGAGGCTATTGATATATTGAAAAACAGCAAGCAAAATAAGAACGGTAAGTTCCAGTATCCGGTGACGGGTTGGGGGGTGGATTTACAGAGTGAACACGAGCGTTACTTGGTAGAGAAACATTTCAAGAAACCTGTGATTTTGACGGGTTACCCGAAGGAAATCAAGGCTTTCTACATGAAACAGAACCCGGACGGAAAGACGGTTGCCGCGATGGACGTGCTTTTCCCACAAATCGGAGAGATTATTGGGGGATCGCAGCGTGAGGAAGACTATAACAAGCTGGTGACCCGTATGCAGGAGGTAGGAATACCGGTTTCTGCGATGTCTTGGTATTTGGATACGAGAAGGTTTGGTTCCGCAGAGCATAGCGGATTCGGACTTGGGTTTGAACGTTTGTTGTTGTTCGTGACCGGAATGGGGAATATACGTGACGTGATTCCGTTCCCGCGGACACCGAAAAATGCCGAGTTTTAAGAATAATTTGAAATAAATAGAAGGATGCTCAAGCAGAATTTACAACAGAAATTGGGTTTGAAAATCAATCCGTTGCAGATACAGCTGATCAAGCTGCTTGAGCTTCCTACCTATCAACTTGAACAGAGGATTAAGGAGGAGCTAGAGTCAAACCCGCTTTTGGAAGAGGGGGAGGAAAAACCGGAACCGGAAGTTGATATTAAGGAGGACGGGGATGAGGTGGATTATGATGAGAATTCGCAGGAAGAAGATAATTACGAGTCTTCGGAGGATGAATTTTCTTTAGATGATTATATCAGTGATGAGGATGATATTCCGGACTATAAGTTGACAGCATCGAATGCCTCGAAGGATGATGATGCACGGGAGTTCGTGCTTTCCGGAGGGATTTCTTTCCGGGAGAATCTGGTGGAACAGTTGGGAACGCAGCACCTGGGAGAGATGGATCGTAAGATCTGCGAGTATATCATTGGTAATATTGATGATGATGGTTATCTGCGTCGGGACGTGGAGAATATCGTGGATGATCTCGCTTTTGGGGCGGGGATCGAGGTGGACGATGAGAAAATTGAATCCTTGTTGCGTGTCGTGCAGCGTTTCGATCCGGCAGGAGTAGGAGCGAGAGATTTGAGGGAGTGTCTGTTGCTGCAGGTGAAACGACGCTTGGCGGAGACTTCCACGCCGGCTTTGATAAATGCCCGGATCATATTGGAGAGTTATTTCGAGGAATTCTCGAAGAAACATTACGAGAAGATTTCCAAACGGATGAGGATTTCAGATGAGGAGTTGAAAGAGGCGGTGGACGAGATTTTGAAATTGAATCCCAAGCCGGGCGGACAGATTTCCGATTCTTCGGTTCCGGGAGCCGAGAAGATTATTCCTGATTTTAACTTGGATATTGTAGATGGGGAGTTGCAGTTGAGCTTGAACACGGGGGATATTCCCGAGTTGAGGTTGAACAAATCATACGTCAATATGTTGGAGGATTACCAAAAGAATTCGAATTCCCGCGAGAAGAAAGATGTGGTGTCTTTCGTGAAATATAAGCTGAGTTCTGCCCGTTCGTTTATTGATGCCGTGCAACAGCGAAATAACACGCTGATGCTGACGATGACGGCTATCGTGCAGTTCCAGAAACCATTTTTCCAGACGGGGGACGAGAGCAAGTTGAAACCGATGATTCTCCGGGATATTGCCGATATTACCGGATTGGATGTTTCTACTATTTCGAGGGTTTCTAATTCTAAGTATATACAGACTTGGTTCGGTATCTACTCTTTAAAACAATTCTTTTCGGGAAGTATGCCGACGAGTAGTGGAGAGGAAGTTAGCACGGGCGAGTTGAAGAATGTGTTGAAGGAAATTGTGGACGGCGAGGATAAACGCAAACCTTACACAGATGATGAGTTGGTGGAATTAATGAATAAAAAAGGTTACCAGATTGCCCGCCGGACGATTGCAAAGTATCGTCAGTTGCTGGATATTCCGGTGGCCCGACTTCGTAGAGAAGTTTAAAAAGCCATAATTTTAAAATATGAAAGTACTTGCTTTTGCCGTATCCATGCTGTTTCATCCTTTGTTGTTGCCTTTGTACGTGTTGTTTATCACATTTAATACAGGAACTGTTTTTACTTATATTCCGGCGTATACGCAAAATATGTCTTATTTGTTGACCCTGCTGGGGGTAACGTTAATTCCATTGCTTTGCTTGCCGTTGTTGAAGTGGTTGGGGTTGATTGAGGGCTACCGTCTAGCGCAGAAACAAGATCGGGTATTCCCGGTGCTGGTGACGATCGCGGGGGCTTTTATTGTGTTTTATTTTTCACGTAATTTGCCTTATTCTAATATCGTGAGGCAGTTTTACCTGATTATGGTGATTATGCTCTCCGGCTTTATGATCGTGACGATTCGCTGGAAGATCAGTATGCACATGACGGCTATCGGGGCTTTGTGTGGTTTCGTTTTTATTCTGGGAATGAAGTATTGGGGGGATGTGATTAACTTGTTGCCTTTGCTGATTCTGGTTTCCGGCCTTGTGGCCTCCGCCCGTTTGTATCTAAAACAACACACCCCTGCCCAAGTATATGTCGGGTATGTTTATGGTGCAGCAGCCGTGGTGGCTATCATGTATTAATAAAGCATGATCCATATATCGCTTTGTCCCAGTTGGGTGGCGAGTAGATCCCTTTGTTTCGTGGCCTCTTGTTTATCCGTGTAATTTGCGATACTGACACGATAACGTTGATCTTTGGTAATGATCTGTGCCTCCGGGAAACCTTTGGCTTTTAGTTGTGTCACGTCTTTTTCTGCTAGATTTTCCCGGGGATGGCTGGCCACGATGATATGGTAACTTTTTGTATTTATTTTCTTGGTGCTTTGTTCCGTTCCTTGTTGCTTTCCTGTTTCTTGCCGAGATGGGGAAATCTTCACGTTTGATGCAATAGTTGTGTTATTGGCATCTTGCGAGGGATTTTGCCTAATGGTGTCAAGGGAGACATGGTTTTCCGGAAGAGAGGCCGGAAGGCTCCTTTTCACGTTGGCGGTGGTTAGGTTCTTGGAATTCATTTTATCCCGTTGACAGCCGATGAACGGTAACATCAGGACGAATGATAGGAACAATACGAGTTTCATGTTACTTGTGTTTATTTTATTTGATAGATCCAAGTCTCTTCTTTACCGGGGATTTTATGAATTTTTCTTACGGCTGTAATAGCTTCTTTTTCGGTTTTGTATCCTTCGTAAGCGACGAGGTAAAGATCTCTGCTATAGGGCATGATGATGGCGTTTGTATAACCTTCTTTGTGTAATTTGTCATACATACGGTCTGCATTGTCTTTGATGCGGAAACAGCCACCAACAAGGAGATATTCCGGAGCTTCTTTTACCACGGTGGTCTCCGTTGCCGTTTTTGTTTCTGTTACTTGAGTAGTGTCTTTTGTAAGGACAGCCTTGTTTTCTACTTTGACTGTTTCTTTTTGCGTATAGGTGTTTCTTACTTTCTTTTTGTCTTGACATCCGGAGATTGCAACCGCTAGGATGACAAGTGTAAATAGTAAAATCGTTTTCATGTTTGACAACGTTTTGGTTAATCATGCCAAGATACAAACAAATTTATTGTTAGTAAAGTATTTTCTTCTATTTTTGTGGTGAAAGTGTCGAATTGTAACCAGAAAAAGAGTTATTATGAATAAATTTATCGGAGTATTATTGATTTTGGTGCTTGCCGCTTCGTGTAAAAATGAAACGGAATCTATCGTGAAAATTACCACGGAGTACGGGGATATAAAGATTCGTTTGTATGATAAAACACCCAAGCATCGGGATAATTTTTTGAAGTTGGTGGATGAGAAATTTTATGACGGTTTGTTGTTCCACAGGGTGATTAATCATTTTATGATACAGGGGGGAGACCCAACGTCAAAGAATGCCGGGCCGGAGGTGATGTTGGGTGAGGGAGACGTGGATTATCGGATAGATGCGGAGTTCGTACCGGAGTATTTCCATAAGAAAGGGGTGCTTGCAGCAGCACGGGAAGGAGATGACACCAATCCGGAGCGTAAGTCTAGCGGGGCGCAATTTTATATTGTTCAAGGACAGGTGTATACTCCCGAACGTTTAGAAGCAACCGTGAAGAGTATCAATGAAAGGCGTAAGATGGCGCTGTATGGGTGGTTGAAAAATCAATACAAGGATGAATTTGCCCGTTTACAGGAGGCGAATGATTCGGAAGCTTTGAATGAATTGTCGGAGAAATTGACCCGGGAATGTGATAGTTTGTTCGTGAATGAAGAGTTAGTGCTAACAGAGGCGCAAAAACAGGCTTATACTACGGTTGGTGGAACTCCTCATTTGGACGGACAGTACACGGTGTATGGGGAGGTGATTGAAGGATTGGATGTGCTGGATAAGATTGCTGCGGTGAAAACAAATTCTTTCGATAGACCGGTGGAGGATGTTGTGATTGAGAAGATTAGAAAATAAATAGTTGTTTGTAACGGGAATTTATAGATTAAATTCCCGTTATCTTTTTTATCTCATTCAGTTTGTTCAATGCTTCAAGTGGGGTCAGGCTGTTGATGTCCAGCCCGGCTATTTCATCCCGAATCTGTAATAGCACGGGATCTTCTAGTTGAAAGAAGCTAAGTTGAATGCCTTCCCTTTCGTTTCCTATTTTAGCGACATTCTTTTGTATGGCTCCGCTTGAATTACGGTCGTTTTCGAGTTGTTTTAATATCTCGGATGAACGTTTGATGACGGATTGCGGCAAGCCTGCCATTTTACCGACCTGTATACCGAACGAGTGGTTGGAACCTCCTTTGACTAGTTTGCGAAGGAACACGACTTTGTTATTCACCTCTTTTACCGACACGTTGAAATTTTTGATTTTCGAGTAGGTGTGTTCCATTTCGTTCAGTTCGTGGTAATGGGTGGCGAAAAGGGTTTTTGCCCTGCTTTTCGGGTTTTCGTGTAAAAACTCGACAATGGCCCAAGCGATGGAAATACCGTCGTACGTGGAGGTGCCTCGTCCAAGTTCGTCGAATAATACAAGACTTCGATCGGAAATGTTGTTCAGGATGTTGGCCGCCTCGTTCATCTCAACCATGAAGGTGGATTCTCCCAAAGAGATGTTGTCGGATGCCCCGACACGGGTGAAAATTTTGTCGACATACCCGATCTTTGCCGACACTGCAGGAACAAAACATCCGGCTTCTGCCATGATCACGATAAGTGCGGTTTGGCGTAAAAGCGCTGATTTACCCGCCATGTTGGGTCCCGTGATAATGATGATTTGTTGCTTGTCGTTATCGAGGTAGAGATCATTGGCGATGTAGTTTTCTCCCGGAGGTAACTGGCGTTCAATGACTGGGTGGCGTCCTCCTTTTATGTCGATTACGAAGGATTCGTTGATCTCCGGTCGATGGTAATTGTTCGTGACTGCTATGTTGGCAAACGAGATTAGCGCGTCAATGTGGGAGATGATGCGGGCATCCAACTGTATCGGTTTGATATAAGAGGCTGCCGCTGCCAGCAAGGTATTGTATATATCGCTTTCCAATTCTTGAATCCGGTCTTCGGCTCCGAGAATCTTTTCTTCATATTCTTTTAGTTCGGGAGTAATGTAACGTTCCGCATTGACAAGGGTTTGTTTACGAATCCAGGTGTCGGGAACCTTGTTCACGTGAGTTTTGGTCACCTCGATGTAATAGCCGAAAACATTATTAAAGCTAATCTTCAATGTAGGTATTCCTGTATTCTCTATTTCACGTTGTTGCATCTTTAATAGCAATTCCTTCCCGTGAGAAGAGATTTCCCGTAATTCATCCAGTTCGGTGTTGACTCCGGGGGCGATGACATTCCCTTTGTTGAGCATCGAGGGGGCATCTTTCCTGATCTCGTGATCTATTCTTTGGCTTAATACTTCGCAATCATCCAATTGTTGCGTCCATTTGGCAAGAACTTCGTTTTCGGTAGATAAACATTGTTCTTTCAATGGCTTAATGGCTTGTAACGCAATTTTTAGTTGTACCATTTCTCTTGGAGAGATACGGCCGACGGCAATCTTGGAGGCTAGGCGTTCCAGATCTCCGATGGTACGGAGAATTTGTTCCAGTTCCAAGCGTTCTGTTTCGTGATGCACGAAACATTCCACGATGTCCAAGCGTTCGTTTATGTCTGCCGGTTTCTTCAAGGGCATACACAGCCAGCGGCGCAAGGTACGTGCTCCCATTGGGGTAATGGTACGATCAATAATGTCAGCTAGAGAGCGTCCACCCTCGTGGAGGGTGTCCAAGATTTCAAGGTTACGTAGCGTGAAACGATCCAGCAGGACACAGGTCGACTCGTCGATACGGGAGATCGAGGTGATGTGTCCCACGAGCTCATGTTTTGTCATGTCGAGGTAGTACAAAACAGCTCCTGCGGCGGAAATACCGCAGTCCATTTTATCAATCCCGAATCCTTTTAATGATGATACTTCGAAATGTTTTTTGAGACGATCTGCTGCGGATTCTGTCTCGAAGAACCATTCTTCGATCGGGTAAGTATAGTATTTTGTCCCGAAGAGTTCGTTAAATCGGGCTTCCGAGCCTTTAGGGTAAAGTACTTCTTTGGGTTGGAAACTGTTTAATATTTTGTCCATGGTAGCGGGTGTTCCCTCTGTTGCCAGGAATTCTCCCGTGGAAAGGTCCAACAGGGACAACCCGGCTTTGGTTTTCGTGAAATACACGGCAGCCAGAAAGACGTTGTTTTTGTTGTCGATGGTGTTTTCGTTATAGGAAACACCGGGGGTGACGAGTTCGATAACCCCTCTTTTTACCAGTTTCTTGGTTTTTTTCGGGTCTTCCAGTTGTTCACAAATGGCTACCCGTTGGCCGGCTCGTACCAGTTTGGGCAGGTACGTGTCGATGGCATGATAAGGGAAACCGGCAAGTTCCACGTCTCCGGGAGAGCCGTGGGAGCGCTTGGTAAGCGTGATGCCTAGTATTTTGGATGTTAGAATGGCATCTTCGCCGAAGGTTTCGTAAAAGTCACCCATTCGATATAATAAAATCGCATCGGGGTATTTAGCTTTTGCCGAATAATATTGTTGCATAAGCGGTGTCTGTTCTTCTGACTTTGTTGCCATTATGTTGTATTTATTGTCTGTTATTAAATTTTAATTACGTGTTTTCGCCTCCCAAAAATAAATATTTTGATCGAGATTTGCTTTAAAACTTCGCAAACATTGTGTAATTTTGCCTAGGCTAAAAAGGGGAATGACGAAATTTAGTGAGTGTAGAAGAATAACCTGTCGTGTATTTTTTCGTATTGAATATGGAGATGGGTAGGGGATAGCCGATTAATAAAATAATGTATATGGAAAATATATTGGATGCATTGGCAATTTACGGGTATTCAAATTTAGAGGATCGGATCGAATTTGAGCTGGATGGGGTGATAGAGAAGGAAATTGCTCCGGCTTATTGCAATGAAAATTTTGAATTGTGTGTTTCATGTATGGATTATACTTCGCTGAAGGTGACGGATACGGAGAAATCAATCATGACTTTCGTTTCTGAATTATTGAAGAAATTGAAGAAAAACACGTTGCCGGATGTGGCATCAGTATGCGTGTTTCCCCGGTTTACTTCTCTTGTGAAGGAAAATCTGGTCGGGACACAGATTAAAACGACGGTCGTGGGAGCTTGTTTCCCGGCTGCGCAGACGTTTTTGGACGTGAAGTTGGCTGAATGTAAGGCTGCTATTGCGGCGGGAGCGGATGAGGTGGATGTCGTGATTTCCGTGGGGGATGTCTTAGAGCGTAATTACGAGAAGGTGTATAAGGAGTTGGTTGCTATTCGCGAGGCTTGTGCTGGGGTTATTTTGAAGGTGATTTTGGAAACGGGTGAGCTAAAGACTATCGAGAGCGTATTCAATGCTTCATTGATTGGGGCTTATGCGGGTGCTGATTTTATTAAAACGTCTACCGGGAAGGTTCCGGTAAATGCTACGCCGGAGACGGTTTACGTGATTTGTGAGGCCTTGCGTCAGTTCCATGCACAGACCGGGAAGATGGTCGGAATTAAGGTGGCCGGTGGTATTACCAAGATTCAGAACGCAATTCGTTATTTGACGATCGTGAAACATATTTTAGGCGAGCAATGGCTTACACCTGCTTATTTCAGAATCGGGACATCCCAATTACTGGAAGATGTTCTGAAAGAGATGAAAACGGTGAAAATTAATGGCTGAAAGTGAAAACTTTCAGCTAATTATTTGCTAAGTGAGAGTGATCTTTTAAGATGGTTTCCACAAATTCCAGTGGAATCATGGATGTCTCAATTCCTGTTACTTCTTTAATCTTTTTCGTGAGGGGGGCTAGTAAGGCGTAAGTGTTGTTTTTGTATACTTCCCGCAGTACATCCTTGATGATCTTGATGTCTTTATCGGATAAAAGAGCGGCTTGCTGAAAGACGACCTGATATTCTTCCGGGGTCTCGAATTCACTGATTTGTTTTAACGTGACTGCTTTTTCGAGTTTTATTACAGTGGTTCCTGCCGCCATGTCTCCGAGTCTTTGCATTCGTTTAGAGGCGATGATCGAGATGACGGCGACGGCACCGCTTGAGATGGAAATGTCTATTAAGCGGAAGACCCAACGGAGCATACAGTCCCAAAAGGTGAGTTTTTTGCCGTTTAGTTTCACGACTTGGATACGCATGGTGTATTTGCCAAGGCTACGGCCGTTAAAGACTGCCTCGCAGAATAGATGGTAGGAAGCGATGATCACCGCAAGAATGACGAAAAACCAAGTCGGGGAGTCTGCCATGCTGAAAAGGCCGATAAACATGAGACCCAACATGAGTAGTCCAAACTGAAAGGCACTATCAATCAAGGTTGCTAGGATGCGGTCTAGAACGCCCGCGGGAATATAATCAATGTCAACGTTGTGAGCTGTACTGATAGAAATGTTCATGATAAGTATAAATATTTTCACAAACATACATTTTTTTTGAATAAATGCATTATTTTTATCACAGGAAAAAAGTGTGGTATTTAGAATGAAAGAGGCTAGATTTGTAAGTCAGAATAAGGAAAAATGGGGAAAAATGGAAAATGTAAACCATCTGGATACAGATACTCTTGCCTCTAATTACGTGATTCTTTCTGATGATCTCTCTTATGCCAAAACGTTTTACCCGGGCAGTGACGTGGTGAAGTATTTGAATCAACTGATTTCTGTTTACCAGATCAATATTTACGGGCAGGAGCGATCGGAAAAAAAGGGAATTCTTTCCTTTTGGGTGCGGGAGTTTCCGTTGTTACTCTATCGAGAGAGGCGGACGTTGTTGTTTGCTTTTCTTTTTTTTCTGTTTGCTGCTTTGATCGGGATTTTCTCCACGGCAAAAGATGATACTTTCGTACGTTTGATTCTGGGTGATGCTTACGTGGACAAGACCTTGGAAAACATTGAAAACGGAACGCCTATGGGGATTTATTCGTCCTCGAACGAGGTGGATATGTTTTTTATGATTACTGCGAATAATATTAAGGTGGCTTTCGTGGCGTTTGTTTTCGGAATCTTTTTTTCTGCGGGAACTTTATGGATTCTTTTCTCGAACGGGGTTATGTTGGGGGCTTTCCAATACTTCTTTTTCCAGCACGGGCTTTTATTACATTCGGTAATGTCCGTGTGGGCGCATGGGACTTTTGAGATAACATCTATTATTATAGCCGGGGGAGCGGGGCTGGTGATGGGAAATAGTTTTTTGTTCCCGGGGACGTACAAGCGCTCGTACTCGTTTCGGAATGGGGCCTTGCGAGGCATAAAGATTGTTACCGGGCTAATTCCGTTTTTTATTATCGCTGGGTGGATTGAAAGTTTCATCACGCGTTATGCCGATACTTACCCGGTGGTAGGGGCTGTAGCAATCATCCTTTCGCTGGGAGGTGTTATCGGGTATTTTGTTGTTTATCCTTATTATTTACATAAAACAGAGACCAATGGAAAAGATTAATTTGAGTGTGCAGCGTTCTTTTTCGGATTTGATTACCGTGACGATTAATTTCATGAAACAGGAGTTTGTTCCTTTTATCCGGGCTTTTGCCGTGATCGGGTTTCCCATGATTTTGCTGATGCTTTTTTTCATGAAGGATCTGTTGATGGGGGTTTTTGATATGTCTTTGCACCCGGAGGCTTATTACGACGTGAATAATTTTGGAGACACGATGTTACGAACCCTGTTCACGTCGTTGTTTGGGGTGCTGATGATGCTGTGGGTACAGTTGTTTGCTATATCTTATTTGCGGGTTTACTGGGATCATTATCAGGCGGGGATTGAGGAACGGATCACAATTATCGAGGTCTTTAGAGTTATGTTGAGGAAATTCGGGGTGTATCTTGTGTGGTCTGTTTTCTGTGGTTTGGTTGTTTTTATCGGTTTCTTGTTCTTGTTTGTTCCCGGAATATATATCGGAATTTCGTTTACTTTCGGATCATATTTGTTGATATTAAGGGATAACGGGCTCGGAAAGATTATCACGGAATCAATGGCTATGGTGAAGGGGAATTGGTGGAAGACTTTCGGGTTTATTCTCGTGATGTACTTGTTGGTTGGTGTTGTGGCTTATCTGTTTGGCATTCCGTATATGTTCGTGATGATGTCGTCGGCTTTCACGGGGGCGATTCCTAATATTTACGAGATTACTTTCTCGTTGCTACTTTCTTATCTGGGACAATATACGTTATACACGGTTTTGTTTGTCGGGGTCGGGATGCTTTTCTTTTCCCGTTCGGAAGAGATGGAACACACGACTTTATTAAGCCAGATTGACCAGTTGGGGGTTCAACCCGAGAAAAAGGCGGATGAAGAGGCTAGTTAAATATATTATTCTATTCGTGTTTGTTTGTGTCGGGAACGTGACATGGGCGGAAGAAGGGGAGCGGGAGTCTTCGCTCTCTCCGGATTCTTCTTACGTTTTGCGAGCTCCGAAAGCTGATTTCTTGGAGAAATATAGGAAAGATGCGGCTTTTGATTACACGACGAATATTGAAGATTCGCCTAGTATTTGGGACTGGATAAAACGTTGGATTCTGGAGCGTTTGTTCCGGATCAAGGTTTCGGAGGGGTCAATGCAGACAATGGATATTATTTTAAAAATTGTGTTGGGTCTTTTTGCCTTGGGTATCGTTTACCTGCTCGTGAGGAATAGGGATAAGTTTCTTTTCCGCAGGCGGGAGACCGATTTTTTCCCGGAGGATTCCGTGGAGTATACCGGGGAACAGGAAGCGGACTCTTTCGTGCGATTACTGGCGAAAGCGGAGCAGGAGAATGATTATGTGCTGGCAATACGGGTGAATTATTCAGCCCTATTGCAAATGTTGGATAAAGAAGAGGTGATTCGTTGGGATGTTTCCAAAACGAATCAGCATTATATTTACGAGATAAAGAATGAAGCGTGGAGCCGTGATTTCGAGGAGATAAGCCGTATATTTGATTGTGTTTGTTATGGTGAGTTTCCCGTGGATGAAACCGCTTATCAGAATATCAAACGATATTTCACGGAATTTAGGAAGGAGGTGGAAGGATGAAACGGCGCCAAAATGTATTGATTATTCTTTTCGTGATTGCCGTTATGGCTGTTTATACGGGATATGAGGCCAATAAGCCTCAACCGATAGATTGGAGTCCTAATTTTTCTATCAGCAAGAAGAGTCCTTACGGGACATATATTATTAAAGATGCTTTACCGTATTTGTTTCCGGAAGGGAAGGTGTCTTTTGCCCGGATGTCTGTACGGGAACAATTGCGTGTGGATAGAACGCCTTTCTTGAAGACCTATTTTTTCGTGAGTCCCTTTTTTAAAATTGTTCCGGGAGATCTGGAGGCCGTGTTGGAAGAGGTGGAAGACGGAGGTGCGCTTTTGGTATCGGCAGAATTTATTCCCGATACATTGTATTCTTACGTGGGTGTTTCAGGAATGAAAAGGATTCAGAACGGGAGGGATTATTTGCGGGGTTTTGAGGATAAAGGTTATCCTTTTAGGGCAACTCATCGTTATTTTGAATTGAAGGAATCTTTTGACGGGGAGATTTTAGGATATGTCGACACGATCAAGAACCCCAATTTTATCCGGATAAATTACGGGGAGGGGGTTATCTACCTGCATTCGAACCCGATGGCATTCACGAATTTCTTCTTGTTGGATTCGGTGCATGGGGATTATTACCAGAGAGCCCTTTCTTTTCTTCCTCCTGCCACGAACGTGGTGTGGGATGAATACTTGAAATCCGGAGCCGAGGGGCAACAAACTCTTTTCCGGGTGATATTTAGGTATCCCGCATTGAAGTGGGCGTATATTTTGTTGATATTGGGGGCGATACTATACGTTTTGTTCCGGACGAAACGGGAACAGCGTCCGATACCGGAGATTCGTCCTTTGGAAAACCGGACATTGGAATTCGTATCGGTTGTGAGTTCTCTGTATTACAAGCAGCGGGATCATGTTGCTATCGCGAATAAACGGATCAATAGTTTTCTGGAAGAGGTACGTTATTATTATAAATTGCGCACGGAAGAACTGGATACTTCTTTTATAGATTTGTTGTCGGAACGATCGGGAGTTGCACGGGTTAGCGTGGAAGGTTTGATTTTTCTGATTATTCGGATTCGGAAGGCGGAGCATGTGGATGAGGACCAGTTGCGAGAGCTGGTGAGATATATAGAACTGTTTAAAACTAAAAGCTAGATAGATTATGGAAGATCAGATAAATTTTGAGTCCAGAATAGATTTCACGGATTTAAACGAGAAGATCACCCAGATACGGGAACGGATGGGTAAGGTGATTGTCGGACAACGGGACGTGGCCGATCTGTTATTGACGGCAATGCTGGCTGACGGGCATATTTTAATCGAGGGAGTTCCGGGAATTGCCAAGACGTTGATGGCAAAGGTTATGGCCCGGATGTTGGATGTTACTTTTAACCGGATTCAGTTTACGCCGGACTTGATGCCGAGTGATATTCTGGGAACCTCTGTTTTTCTTCCGGCAGCAGGGCGTTTTGAATACCGGAAAGGGCCTATTTTCTCGAATATCGTGTTGGTGGACGAGATCAACCGGGCTCCGGCAAAGACACAAGCGGCTTTATTTGAAGTGATGGAGGAAAGGCAAATTACGAATGACGGGGTGGAATACCGGATGGATTATCCTTTCGTGGTGGTGGGGACGCAGAACCCGATAGAACATGAAGGTACTTATCGTTTGCCTGAGGCTCAGTTGGATCGTTTCCTGTTTAAGATTAACGTGACTTATCCTTCCGTGGCGGAAGAGATAAAGGTGCTTGAGTTGCATGATCATGGGGCTATTGCCCACTGGCAGGAACTGGAACCCGTGTTGAGCGTGGAGGCGTTGAAGAAGTTGAGGACACAGGTTGCTCAAGTGCGTGTAGATCCGAAAATAAAATCTTTTATTGTGAATATCGTTGATGCTACTCGTAAAAGCGGTTGGCTTTACCTGGGAGCGTCTCCCCGTGCGTCGATCGCTTTAATGAACGGTGCCAAGGCATTTGCGGCTATTCAAGGACGAGATTTTGTTGTCCCGGATGATGTTTTGTATTTGGTAAATCCGGTATTGCGGCACCGGGTGCAGCTTTCTTCCGAAAAGGAGTTGGAAGGCGTGACCGTTGATCAGGTGATAATGCAGATAGTGTCTAAAATAGAAGTTCCAAGGTAGTGCGAGTACTTAAAGATACATATTTATCTCGCCGTTTTTTCCTGATATTGATGTTGGGAATATACGCTTTCGTGATGGCTTACGTTTTCCCGTTACTTTTTATCTGGGTTGCGGGGGCTTTGCTGGCTGTCTTGTTGTTGTTATTCTTGGAGTTATTTGAGTTGTACAAGCGTGTGGATGGGATTGATGCCTTCCGTGTGGTGGCGGATAAACTGTCTAACGGGGAAGAAAACCCGGTTTGCCTAGTAATAAGAAATCGTTATTCGGTGAGTACTTGTCTTCGCATGATTGACGAGATTCCGGTAGAATTCCAATACCGGAATGTCTTGTTTCGGTTGAAGGTGAATGCCGGAGAGCAGCGAGAGATTCATTACACGTTACGTCCTACAAAACGAGGTTCTTATAATTTCGGGAAGATTCGGGTATTCGTGTCCGTGCGTTTCGGTTTGGTCGAAAGGCGTTATTCTTTTCGTGCAGATCAGGATGTAGCTGTTTATCCCTCGTTTATGATGATGCACCGTTACGAGTTGATGGCTTACGGGAATTACCATCCGGAGAATGGAGGCATCCGTACCCGGGCTCTCGGGGGAAACATGGCCTTCGAACAGATCAAGCCTTACGTGACGGGGGATGATCCCCGTACGGTAAACTGGAAAGCCACGGCGAAATATAATCATTTGATGGTGAATACCTACACGGAAGAGCGGTCTCAACAGATTTATTGTCTGGTGGATAAGGGACGCACGATGCAATCGCCTTTTAATAATATGACGATGCTGGATCACGCTATAAATACAATCTTGACTTTGTCGAATATTATATTGAAAAAAGGGGATCGGGCCGGGTTGATCACATTCTCGAATAATTCTCGAAATTGCGTGAAGGCCGATAACCGGGTGGGTCAGTTAAATCGGATAAGTGAGGCTTTGTATCGTTTGGAAGCGCATTATCAAGAGACTGATTTTGAGAAACTATACGTGTCGGTGAATCGACAAATCCCGACTCGGAGTCTGCTGATTTTGTTTACTAATTTTGATACCGTATCGGGATTACGACGTCATTTGCCTGCATTACAGCGTTTGGCTGCACGACATCTCGTGTTGGTCATTTTATTTGAGAACTCGGAATTAAACAAGGCTTTGGAGTGTCCGGTTCGCAATCTAAAGGATGCGTACTTCGAAACGATAGCAGCGGGATTTGCCACGGAGAAACGGCAAATGGTCCGGGAACTGGGGCAGCTTGGTATCCGGGTTATCCTTTCCAAGCCGGAATCTCTGACGGTGAATAGTATCAATAGTTATTTGAACTTGAAAGAGCGAAAGTTAATTTAAAACTGCCGCTTTTTCAATATATTTTCTAATCCTTTTTATTTTCCTCTTCACTAAGGATCTTGGGATTCTGGAAGGTCTTGTTTGTCGTGTGTTTGTCCAGCGTGAGTAACAACGATGGGAGTAAAATCAAGTTCGAGAGCATGGCTGCTAGCAACGTGATTGATACAAGTATTCCTAATGCAACCGTACCACCGAAATCGGAAAGGGCAAAGATGCCGAATCCGAAGAATAAGATGATAGCATTGTAAATCATACTTTGTCCTGTTTCTTGTAGGGCCAGTACGGCGGAAGATCGTATGCTCCAGTTTGTTCCTTGTAGTTCTTGACGGTATTTAGCAAGATAATGGATCGTTCCATCGACAGAAATACCGAAGGCAATGCTGAATACCAGGATCGTGGATGCTTTGATCGGGATACCGAAATATCCCATGATGGCAGCCGTGATGATCTGTGGTATGATATTGGGAATCAGGGCAACCAGAACCATACGCTTGCTTTTAAACATCCAAGCCATAAAGAAAGCGATGAGGACAATCGCTAATGCGAGTGAGGTAAAGAGATTAAATACAAGATATTGAGTTCCTTTAAAGAAAATAATACTTGAACCGGTAACTTTTACCGTGTAGCGGTCATTCGGGAAGTATTGTTCAACGATATTGTATAGCTTGTCTTCCTTTTCTTGCATCTTCTTGGTTCCGATGTCTTTTACCCTGAAACTGAGACGGACCCGTTGGAGGGTGGAGTCAACGAAAGAATTTGCCTGTCCGCCAATCTCTCCCGTGGATTGGGAGGCGTATTTCAAGATAAAGTTCTTGGTCATGTTTGTCGGGAGCTTGTAATAAGAAGGTTTCCCGTTATAGAATGCTTGATTGGCAAATTTGATCACTTCAATGATAGAAATCGGTTTAGAAATATCTTCGTCTTTTGACAGTTCTTCAGAGAGTTTGTCTAACTTTTGAAGGTTGGGTAAGTTTAATACTTGCTTGGGTTTTCCAAAATCAACAGTTACTTCTAGGGGCATTAACCCGTCAAAGTTTTCCTCAAAGAAACTCAGGTCTTGTCGAATCGGGTCTGTTTCTTTCAAGTCGTCTACCATGTAACCCGTGGATTTCATGAGGGTAAGTCCGATAATTCCAAGGATGACAACGGAAATGGCAACTCCGTACACGACATTCCGACGATTTAAGATAAGTTGAATGACACGTTCCAGTGTTCCGGTTACTGTTTTATTGTGCAAGTGTTTGATTTGTTTGCTATCCGGCTCCGGCATGAAGCTAAATCCACAAGGAATCATGACCAAACACACAAGGTACACGAATGTGATACCGATGGAAGCGGTTATACCGAATTCCACGAGGATTTGACTAGAGGTCACGATGAAAGTTGCAAAACCGGCAGCCGTGGTCAAATTGCTTAGGAATGAGGCATTCCCGATCTTTTGAATCATACGTTGCAAAGCCTTGATTTTATTCCCGTGACGGTCGTATTCCGCATGAAACTTGTTGATCATGAATACCAAGTTCGGAATACATATTACGATCAACAGAGGCGGTAGCATGGCGGTAAGTAAAGTGATCTTGATACTTAGCATGGCCATAACACCAACCGTCCAACTGACACAAGTCAACACGATCAATAAACAGAAGCCGATAATGCGGAAGGAACGGAAAAACAGGTAGAGGATGAATGTTGTGATCAATAACGACAGGATGATGAACATGTACATCTCTCCTTTGATGTTTTCCGCGTTGACCACCCGGATGTAGGGAAGTCCCGAATAGTGCATCTGGAGGTCATGTTTTTCCGAGAAATGTTCGGTAATTTCTAAAATATCTTTTACTAATCCTACCCGTGCAGGAGAGTTCATAACTTCAGCGGAGACGGAAACCATCATTCCATAGATGTCTTTCTTTTTGTTGAACAGCGTTCCGTCGTAGAATGGAAGATTTTCAATGATGTTCACTAAGCTATCCAGTTCTCGTTGATCTTTGATATGGTTGGGAAAGATGGGTTGGATGTCAAATTTTTTATTCAGCGTGTCCTTGTGAAGATTGAATGAATGGGTAATATCCACGAGAGCCACGATGCCATGAAGGGTTTTCAGGCTATCGCACATACTGATCCAGTCATTCATTTTGTCGAGCTGGTAAAAGTCTTTGTCCTGTATGGCAAAGACCATCACGTTTCCTTCCTGTCCGAATTTCTCGTGAAAATCAAGGTAGTCTAGATATGCGCTATCCGTGGCTGGTAACAGGTTCGAATATTCATATGACATTTCCACTTTAGGGATTTGAAATCCCATGAAAACGGTGATAAGCAAGACCCCGACAATAAAGGCCACTCGGTTACGAAGAAGAATCCCTGCAATCTTAATCCACATGATATTTTTTTATTTGCGCATTTATTGGCAAAAGTAGGATAAAAGTGTTTAATCTTTTAAGAGTTTCGGATTTTTTTTGTGACGATTAGCATCTCTTGCCGTTTTTTTTGCAAAATTATTGTTTACGGCCTCGTTCAGATCTACCCCCGTTTGATTTGCCAAGCATACCAATACCCAAAGAACATCACTCAACTCTTCTGCCAAATTATCCTTCTCTCCTTCCTTGTACGATTGTTCTCCATATTTTCGAGCTATTACCCTTGCGAGTTCTCCGACCTCTTCAACCAGAATGGTCATGTTTGTCAATTCGTTAAAATATCTTACCCCGTGGGTCTTGATCCATGCATCTACTGCGGTTTGTAATTCTGCGATATCCATTGTTACCAAGTTAAAAGTTAAAAACTAAAAGATAAAAGTTCATTATTGTCTTTTTCCATCCTTGTAAAATTATTCTCGTCAATATATCCTGTGTCTTTTAAAAGATTAAGTCAGTAATTCGTTTCATTTGCCTCTTTAAGGCTAATGTAAAACTTGTTAATGTAATCAGCTTGACTTTGTGCAAATTCAGCTTCACGGATTAAAGCTCCCGTGGAGGTTCCGCTTTTTAGAATTTGATTGCTGATAACAAATTCTTTCTGTTCTTTTTGGAGAAATTGAGCAAGTTTCACGATGCTTATGGCAAAAATATAACTTTTATCTCGTAAAATTGAATCCATGTAACTTTTATCTTTTAACTTTTAGTTGTTAGTTTCACAATCATTGTCGATTCTTAGAATCGATGATGATTGTGACGGGGCCATCATTGATTAATTCGACTTTCATGTCAGCTCCGAATTGTCCGGTTTGAACTTCTTTGTGAAGCTCCTGGCTTAGGGTTGTTACAAATTTTTCATATAACGGGACAGAGATAGCGGGAGGAGCTGCATCAATATACGAGGGGCGGTTGCCTTTTTTGGTTCGAGCCATGAGGGTAAATTGGCTGACCGTGAGAATTTCGCCATTTGTGTCTAAAACGGATTTGTTCATAACTCCATTCTCGTCATCGAAGATACGGAGATTTACAATTTTGGAGGTAAGCCAATTAATGTCGTCATCCGTGTCATCAGATTGGATACCCACTAATATAAGCATTCCTTTGCCTATCGAAGAAAACAACTGTTGCTCGATGGTAACACTGGCACGTGTCACTCGTTGAATAACTACTTTCATTTTGAACTTAGTCTTAAAATTTAGAGTGAAATATATGAATTTTATTCATATACTCCACTCTAATATTTTAAATTTACATTCTAGATTATTTTTTTCTAGCGTATAGTTCTTTGATTGCGTCGGCTAATCTCTTAACACCTTCGATGTTCATTTCCTCGCTCATGTAAGAGAAGTTGATTCGCATAGTGTTTTTACCTCCACCGTTAACAAAGAACACGGTTCCAAGTACGAATGCCACGTTCTTCTCAATAGCGATCTGGAATAATTCTTCAGCATCGTATCCTTCCGGCAAGGTTAAGAATAGGAACAAACCACCTTCCGGGCGAGTCCAGGTGACACCTTCCGGCATGTATTTCTCGAAAGCACCTAACATGGCTTCCAATTTACCGCGATACATATCAACAATTTTCTTTACGTTGGCATCGAAGTAGTTCTTCTGGAAGAATTTAACCGTGATTTTCTGTAAGAAAGCAGAGGTACAAAGGTCTGTACTTTGTTTTGCTTTCACGAAGTTGTCAATCACCATCGGGTGAGCGAGAACCCAACCCATACGGAATCCCGGCATGAATATCTTGGAGAAAGTTCCTAACGTGATCACGTTACCCTCTCCATTATCCAAATCGTACAACATACGTTGCGGTTTTCCGGAAAAACGTAGTTCACGGTAAGGACTATCCTCAATAATCATGATCTCGTGTTTTTTGGCAATATTCAGAATTTCGATTCTTCTAGCTTCTGGCATGGTCATACCTGCAGGATTCTGGAAGTCCGGAATCAAGTAGATGAATTTCGGTTTTTCACCTTTAGCCTTCATTTCGGCCAAAGTTTTTTCCAGTTCCACGGCACTCATACCTTGTTCGTCCTGAGGAATACCAACGCCTACACCACCGTAAGAATTGAATGCTCCAAGGGCTCCAAGATAAGAAGGTAATTCGCAAATATATTTGTCTCCACGGTTCAAGAAAATCTTACCAACAGTATCCAAACCTTGTTGAGAAGAAGTGATGATCGTGATATTTTCTTTTGTAACATAGCTCAAGCCTTGATCCCGGTAACGTTGAGCAAGGATTTCCAATAATTCAGGAACTCCTTCGGTTGAACCGTACTGGCAAGCGGCAGCACCATCCGTGGCAATTACTTCCGCGCAAATTTCTTGTAATTGTTCTAATGGGAAAGATTCTTTAGCGGGAAGCCCCCCGGCGAAAGAAATAATTTCCGGCTTTTGAGTTAATTTCAACAACTCTCTGATAGCAGAGCGCTTCATCCCTTTGGCGCTGTCTGATAGAATTTCTTTGTAGTCGCTAACCATGTTTATTCTTATTTAAAGTGAATATACGCTGTTAAGTATTTGTGTTGCGAAGTTAATAATAAGTTTTTGAAATAAAATTTTTCATATCAGTTTTTTATTAAAATCGATTGCGGTACTTTCATTTTGTATGTTTTCGAGCTTTTTTAGTAATAATTTGAATTTCGAGAGCTTTGTAGTTGTATTTTGTTTGGATGAAAGTTTCTTCAAAGGAGTAGAGGAGGTAATATGATGCTATGGAATTTTCTCGACTAGAAAAAGAAGACTAATGTGATAATTATTTGGAATAAACCGTTTTTTCGATTAGCTTTGCGAACTGAATAGAGGCCCTTGTAGTTCAACGGATAGAACGGAAGTTTCCTAAACTTTAAATGGCAGTTCGATTCTGCCCGGGGGTACTGAAAAGATAAAAAAGTTAAAAGCTAAAAGTTAAGGTGATCCGGTTACTTTTAGCTTTTTTTGCTTGAAAAAGGGAAATGGGCGTGGCCTCTTGTGATAATATACGGGGGATAGCCGTTGAAGTCCCGGTGAAGATAGGGGACATTTTCGCTTCTTTTTCGGAACAACTTCGGTACTCTTTCGCTCGCCGGGTGTAGGTGAAGCGAGTGTGTATCCAATGTATGCTGGGCGAGAATATTTATTTGTATACTATATCAAGGGGTCTACTTGCTTATTCGTTATCACATTTGGGTAGCTGGTAACCGATCCGTTTTCGTTCACCGATCTCTCGATTTTTTACTTGTAATTCGGCTAGTGTTTGATTGATTAGTTCGAGTTGCATTCGGGTATCCTCGTTTATATCGTTTTGGTCGGTAAATATTTAGGATGTTGTCCTCTTCCTCTGTTTAAGGTGCTAAAATTGCACCTTAAAAAATGCCATTCTTCTTTTGTCAGCTCAAACGTAAAGTCCGGAGGAAATCGTTTCAAATTATTCTTCACGGAACGTTTCAAATATTTTGTTTCTGTACCATATAGTTCGGCTAGGTCAAAATCAAGCATGATCCTTTGTCCTCGAATCTCGTAAATCTTATCTTGAATGATTTGCAAGTCCATCACGGTTATATTATTTTAGTAGGACAAATGTAGTAAAAATAGATATGAATCATCACTATATAGCTACAAAGTTAAAGAATATGAAAATCAAAAGTACGTGTTCCATGAATTTCTATTAACTTAGCAGGCGGATAAACAGGATTGAATATGCTGAAAAGCTTGAGGTATGGAAAAGAGTTCGAAGAACTGTACACGGGGAACTATTCCCGTTTGTACTACTATGCTTATCAGTTTTTGAATGATGCGGAGGTCAGTCGGGATGTGGTGAATGATGCGTTCGAGTACGTGTGGAAAAACTACGAAAACTTTCGGAAGATGAATGTGGTGGCGATTCTTTTTCAAAGTGTACGGAATAAAAGCATAGACACCTTCCGGCATAATAAAGTGGAAGAGAATTACGTGGCATTGTATTCTCGGATGCTTTCGGAAGAGGATGCGGGGCTGGATGAGGAAAACGAGAAGATTGAACGGATATATAAAGTATTAGATAGTTTAACCCCGCAGACAAGGCATATCATGGAAGAATGTTATTTTAACCGGAAAAAATATGCAGAGGTTGCGGAGATGCTAAACATCAGTCCTAGTGCGGTAAAAAAGCACGTTATGAAAGCCTTGCGTTTATTGCGGGAAGAATTTCATATAAATAATGGCTCGGAGGGGGTGCCCGAAAATGAGGTCTAGACGTATTAATATAAATTAGGTCGTTAATAAACATGGATGATCAGGATATGAAAAATAAAAAGGATTTGCTGGATGCTTTGGATGATCCCGGCTCGTTGAGTCAGGAGGAGCTTGATGCAATTCTGGATGATCCGAAAGAACTGGAAGATGCTCGCTTGCTAGGGGATTACAGGCAAGCGTTTGCGCGTCGTCATGCGTCCTTGAAACCTGATGTGAATAAAGAATGGAATAACTTCCGGCAAAGTAGAATTTCCGGTAAAAATAAAGGAAAACAATTGTGGATCGGCATCTCGATAGGTGTGGCGGCCTCTGTGCTTTTATTTTTCAGTTGGCAGATGTTCAATCGGACCTCCTTGGTTCCGGTTAACCAACCTATCGTGGCTTTTACCGCCAGTACTCAATCTCAAGAAGTTCTTTTGTCCACGGGTGACGGGCGTATGGTGTCTTTATCCGCACCTCAAGCAGATAGTTTGCTACGAGAAACAGGTATTACCAGGGGAGACGAGGAGTTGGATTACCAGCAAACGATCCGGGAAACAGAGATACATACATTGACAACTCCCAGGTGTGGGGCTTATCAACTTCGTTTGGCAGATGGGACTCAAGTATGGTTAAATGCCGAAAGTCGTTTGAAATATCCCAGTCGCTTCACCGGAGAGCAGCGAGTGGTTGAGTTAGAGGGGGAAGGTTATTTCAAAGTAACGCCCGATTCAAAAAGACCTTTTATCGTGAAATCCGGGGATATCACGACGGAAGTCTTGGGGACCGAGTTCAATGTCAGAACCTACGTGTCCAATGATTCACACGTGACCTTGTTAAAAGGGAGCGTGAAAGTGAAAAATGTTAGTTCGTCCTCGGAAGTGGTAATACGTCCCGGAGAGGATGCCCATTTACAAGGAGACGGGACTTTTGACGTGCGAGAAGTCGACACGGACAATTACTATTTATGGACGGAAGGGTATTTCTATTTTGATAATGAAACCGTGGTCGAGATCATGCGTGAATTAGGGCGGTGGTATAATATACGGGTAGAATTCGAGAACCCGCAAGCGATGAATTACCGCTTGCATTTCCTTGCCGAACGCGATCAGAAAATAGAAGAAGTACTGCAATTATTGAACATGCTTGGTAAAGTACAAGCGACTTACGAAAACAATAAAATTTCGGTAAAATAAAAAAAATTATCGTTTCTGGTACCCGATTTACATCTCAAAACGAAATCTGAATAAAGAATACGTATTTGAGTCATGTAAAAATAAATTAAATGAACAAATTTATGAAACACCAGAAACTCCAATTCAAGCCGGGCAGTTTTCGACTGAACGGGTTATTCCGGGTTGTGTTCTTCATGTGTTGCTTGTTGTGGGCAGGGCTGACACAAGCACAAGAGAAGAAAATCACGGCGGAATTCAAGGATACACCTTTATCCAACGTGTTAAAACAACTGGAAAAACTTTCTACCTACAAGATCCTCTTTACATACGACGACGTGCAGTCCTATAAAGTGACCGTTTCGTTAAAGGATGCGACTATCACAGAGGCTTTGCAAAAAGTACTTGATGGTAAACCTTTTGTTTTCTCGGATGTGGCGAATGGGAAATATATATCGGTCGTCTACCAACCCAAGAAAAAGTCTGATACCACGAAAGAGATCAAGGGAAAAGTCGTGGATAGTAAAGGAGAAACAGTTATCGGGGCAACGGTCCGGGTGGTGAATGCTACAATCGGGACAGCCACCGATATTGACGGGAACTTTACTTTGCGTGTTCCGGAAGACGTGACAACACTTGAAGTCGGGTTTGTCGGGATGAAGACACAGCTGGTTCCCATCAAAGACAAAACCGAAGTCCGTGTTGTGATGGAAGAAGATAATACCGTGCTGGAAGACGTGGTGGTTACCGGTATTTTTAAAAAGGCGAAGGAAAGTTACACGGGTGCAGTTTCCAGCATCTCTTCCGAACAATTGAAAATGTACAAAGGGCAGAATGTCTTGCAAACCTTGAAAAATATTGATGCCTCCTTAAACTTCATGGTAAATAATGCCATGGGTAGCAATCCGAATAACGTACCTCAAATCAATATCCGGGGTAATTCCTCTTTACCCATGAGTGTGCAGGAGTATAATGAAAGTATCAAAAATGACGTGAACTCTCCTTTGATCATCATGGATGGTTTCGAAATCACGTTGGAAAAGTTAATGGACTACAATGACGATGAGATCGAGTCCATCAATATATTGAAAGATGCGGCAGCCACGGCCATTTACGGTTCTCGTGGGTCCAATGGTGTAATTGTGGTTGTCACGAGACAACCGGAGGCAGGCAAGTTGAGAGTGAATGCCGAAATAGGAATGGATATTGAGGCTCCGGACTTGAGTTCCTATGACTTGCTGAATGCGGCAGAGAAACTACAATTGGAAAAGATGGCCGGACTATATGATACTGATTTTCCGGGGAATGATGTAAAGTATTCCGAAAGATATAATAAACGCCTGAAAGCTGTACTTTCCGGGGTGGATACGGATTGGTTGAGTAAGCCTTTGCACACGGGAGTCGGTACCCATTATAATTTACGTTTGGAAGGAGGAAGTGAGCAATTTCGTTGGAGTGGTGCTTTGGCTTACAAAAACGTGGTTGGAGCCATGAAAGGTTCTTCCCGGCGTAATTTTAACGGTTCCATCGTTTTGATGTACATGATGGATAAATTGACATTCAAGAATTACACCTCTTACGGGATGAACCGGGGACGTGAAAGCCGGTATGGGGAATTTAGCACGTATGCGCAGCAACAGCCGTATGATGCCCCGTATGACGAGAATGGTAATCTCGTGCGTTATTTCGACGGTTTCCAGTATAACAACCTTGATAAGCAAAATCCGTTATATGACGCCTCGTTAAACTCTTTCGATAAATCGGGTTATCAATCGTTAACCAATAACTTTTCCATCGAATGGGACATAATCGAAGGTTTGAAATTAAGAGGACAACTGGGAATTTCCAGCACGGATAACAGCAGTGACTATTTCTTGCCGGCAGAACATTCCTATTTTACGACCGGGGATCAGAAAGCGGAATATGCCACGGATGAAGGATTCTTCCGTCGCGGATTGTATCGTTATGGAACCGGGAGAGAATATAGTTACAGCGGGAATGTTACGGTGACCTATAATAAAACTTTTGCCGAGAAACATCTTTTGTCCGTGGGGGTTGACTGGTCATTGGCCGAAACACAATCCCGTTCATACAGTTTCGAACTGGAAGGATTTTCGAGCGAGGATATGAGTTTTTTAGGAAACGCCCGTCAGTATATGAAGGATGGGATTCCTAGCGGAACAAAAACAAGTACCCGTCGCTTTGGTTTAACCGGGAACGTGAACTACATCTATGACGGGCGTTACTACGTGGACTTGGCCTATCGTGTCGATGGTAGCTCCACGTTCGGGAGTGACAAGAAATACGCACCTTTCTGGAGTACCGGTATCGGTTGGAACTTGCATAACGAACAATTCCTGCAAGGCCATCCCGTGCTTACGACCTTACGGTTGAAAGCCTCTTACGGGGAAACCGGTTCACAACAGGGTTCCTCTACCGGGGCATCGACAACCTACAAGTATTCCACGGACAACAAATACATGAACTGGAACGGGACGATCCTTCAAGGATGGGGAAACCCCAAGCTGACTTGGCAAAAGACGGACGAATTTAATGTCGGGATGGAGTTCGGTTTGTGGACAGGACGTGTAAAAGGAGAAATCAACGTGTACACGAAAAAGACGGCAAACCTCCTTTCTAACATGGATCTACCTCTATCAATGGGATTTTCTTCCTATATTGCGAACGTCGGGGAAGTTGAAAATAAAGGTTGGGAAGCCTCTTTTAGCGGTTATGCCATTCGGAACCCGGAACGTAGGATGAACTTGATGTTTAGCGGGCAATTGGTTTACAACAAGAATAAAATCACCAGACTTTCCGATGCGATCAAGGCTCAGAATGAATTGTACTTGCAAGAGGATGTAGACGTGAGCAACCTGTTCTACGAGGGACGTCCGCAGAATGCCATTTATGCCGTACGCTCTTTAGGTATTGACCCAAGTACGGGAAACGAGATTTTTCTGGATAAAAACGGGAAAATCACCGATACTTGGAAACCATCCGATAAAGTATATTTAGGATCAAAAGATCAGAAATACAGGGGAAATGGTAGCATCATGTTCATGTGGAAAGGCCTGACGGTCAACGTGGCCTGTTCTTATTACTGGGGAGGTAAGGTGTACAACGAGACTTTGTTGAACAAGGTAGAGGTAACAAAGAATACCTTATCCACCCAAAACGTGGATGCCCGTGTGCTGAAATCCCGTTGGTTCCAAGCGGGTGATGTGACGTTTTTCAAGCAATTGAGTAACACCCAGACCCGTGCAACCTCTCGTTTCGTGATGGATGACAATGTGTTTGAGATCTCGTCTATCGGTGTGCAATATCGATGGGATACCCCTTGGATTCAGAAATATACTCGTGCCACGTCGATTACTTTCGGTGTGAATATGTCGGACATCCTGCATTTATCATCCATTAAAATGGAACGGGGAACCAGCTACCCGTATGCTCGTAACATACAGGGATATATCAAGTTTTTATTCTAACACGCAACTAAAAACTGTATTTATGAAAAGATTATATATCATAACGGTACTCGTGGCTTTGTTGTCCGTTTCTTGTAATGATTGGCTGGATGTTCGGCCGGACACGGAACAGAAAGACAAAGATTTGTTTACCACGTACAAAGGATTCCAGGATGCCCTCACGGGTTGTTACATGAGTTTGGCCAGCCAAGATGTTTATGGCGAAAGATTAACGATGTCGAATATTGAATCTTTGGCTAATCTCTGGTACCAGTTCCGTAATTCGACACGCTACGAGGATAACGACCTCATGAACCATGACTACACGGGCGACTACTCCAAGGCGGCCGTGAAGACCATCTACGCGGGATTGTTCAACGTGATCGCCCAAGCGAACATGATTATTAAATATGCCGAGAAGAACGGGGATGTTATTGAGGCCCCTGCGGCTCGTGCCGTTATCACGGGAGAGGCGTACGCCATTCGTGCTTTTTGCCAGTTGGACGTGCTGCGTTTGTTCGGACAAATGCCACAGGGAGCCTCCCGGCAAGTGGAATTACCTTATTCTGAAACAACCTCGATTGATGAGATGCCCGCTTATTATAGTTTTGATGATTACGTCGTGAAATTAGAAAGCGACTTGTCGAAAGCTGAATCTTTATTGAAAGACAATGATCCCTTGTTCCAATATACTTTTTCCGAGTTGAATTCAGCGAACGGGAATGAATTAAGTGATAGCTACATGTACTATCGTCAGTCCCGGATGAATTATTGGGCGGTAAAAGCCATTCAAGCCCGTATGTACCTTTACTTGGGAAAGAAAGACAAGGCGTACACGCTGGCCAAAGAAATCATAGAGGCCAAAGGTGCTGACGGGGAATTGGTAATGACCATGAGCGGTGAAACCGATATTGCCAAGGGATATAAAGCCTGCCCGTCGGAATGTTTGCTCTACCTCAGTAAATATGACGTGAAAACATACTCGTCCGTCTTCTTGATCGGTAACAAAGCCGACCAACAGGCAGGCCCCTCCCATCTCGTGATCTCCAGCTCCATGTTGAGTGACTTGTACACGGGGCAAAACACGGGTTCGCACAACAGGTATCTGAATTGCTGGAACCGGAACGTGAAAGATGCGTCGGCCAACTTGTATGGAGCCCTTGCAAAATATTATTTTGCAGATGACACTGAAAACCAGATGTTATATTACCAGATTATCCCGTTGTTACGGATGTCCGAAGTCTACTTGATAGCGATGGAAACCTCTTCCGATCTGGACGAAATAAACGAATGGTACCATGATTATATGTTGGCCCACTCCGTCGTATTGAATGAAGTAGGTTTTTCCTCCTTGAGCGAAGTCCCCGGGAAGATGCTTAACGAGTACCGTCGAGAGTTTTACGGTGAGGGACAAATGTTCTACACGTATAAAAGAACCGGGGCGACAACGATGCTTTGGGGTAACGGGAATGCCGACGAGAACGTGTACATCGTTCCTCTCCCGGAAACCGAATATAATCCTAACTCTCAAATAAAGTAAATGGTTATGAAACAGTTAATAAATATACTGACCGGGTGCATATTCCTTTTGGGAATGAGTTCTTGTGAGAAAGATTTGCCGGTGTACGAAACCCCGGACTGTTGGTTGAATTTCGTGTACTACAGTTATGATGGTTCCGTACTAGGGACAGAAGAAGTTACTGATGAGATGCGATACGCATCGTACTCCTTTGTGTATGTCGGAGATGAGGTTGAAGTTGATACAGTTTGGTTTGAAGTATCAACCATGGGGTTCGTGTCGGATGAGGACAGACCTTTAGAATTAGAGCAAATTTTGACCGGGAAAAATGATGCGAAGGCCGACGTGCATTATGTCGCTTTTACCAATGAAGAACTGAAGGCGAAATACATGATCCCTGCCCGTAAAACGGGAACCAAAATTCCGGTTGTTGTCAAAAGAGACCCTTCTTTGAGCAATGGGGATGTTACCCTGCAATTCACTTTCAAGGATAACGGTTATTTCAAACCGGGATATGACGGGTTGACGACCCGTACGTTATCTATTTCTTCGAAGTTAACAAAACCATCGGTATGGGAGGAATGCTATTGTGACTATTCGTTTGGTCTTTACGGGGCAGAAAAACATCGCTTGATGATCGAGTGGACCGGGGAAAAGTGGGATGATGAATATATCAAAGAATTGATGGATGGAGATTCTGCCTATGTTAACTACTTGGCTGATTGGTTCGCCCAGAAGTTGGAAGAAGAGAACGCGAAACGGGAAGAGGCCGGCGGGGAACCCTACAAGGAAGAAGATGGAGCACCAGTTAGTTTTGAGCCTAAAAGTTGGAGTTAATTTTAAAAGTAAGAAGATATGAAAAAATATATCATATTATCCATGTTGTTCACGTTGTTCGGGTTGGTATCCTGTTATGATGATGATAGTAGTTTAGGTACTAAGGATGTCGGGGACATCACGATCGGACCTTTGGAAGACGCGTCGATTATTTCTTATAGCGGAAATAAATTAATTCGTGAACCGGAAATAGAAACGACTTATCCGGATGATCAATTGACCTATGCTTGGTACATTTATAAGGAAGATCAAAATAAAGGATTCCGGACGAATAAAATAGATTCGGTCAAGAATCTATCGTACGAGGTAAATTTGCCGGCAGGAAGTTACACGATTATCTTTGAAGCCACGGCAACTACGAATGGCTATGCCGCGACAGCAGAAATGAAACTTGCTGTTTCCACCACTTTTTCGCAGGGGTTCTACATCTTAAAAGAAACGGAAGATGGGAACACGGAACTGGATGTATACACGCAGAACGGGTTAGTCTCCGATCTTTTTGCCACGACACAGGGCGAAGTGTTACCCGGCTCTCCTCGTAACCTCTCGGTGGGTTACAGTCAAGCCTTTATTGACACAGAGGAAAACAAAATGGTGAACGCCAATACGGTTTGTATAACCACGGAGCAGAATAAGCTTGTTTGTCTCCGTACCGTGGATATGTTGAAAGCGTTTGATAATTCGAATTTACTTTTCGAGGAAATGGATGCGGACGAGGAACCCTATTGCATGGTTCGTAGTCTTGCCAGTATATTCTATTTTTCAAATAAAGGAATCCGCTCTTCTTCGGCTAGTAGTGAAAATAGTGGAAAAATGGGATTCCCGCTGGATAACGGGGGAAGTAAACACGTTCAGATTGTAGACGGGGGATTCGGAGGACACGTGTATTGGAATAATACAAAACATCGTGTTATGACCGTGGACTACAATTGTGTTGCGGCCTCCGAAATCGAGTACAATACGGAGATTAATCAAGATAACCTAGAATGTTTATCGAGTGGTCTAAACTACGTGGGAGGAGCCGAAACCATCTATTTTCTGTGTCAGGATAAAGTTTCCGGCACCCGTTATTTGTACCTGCTTTCCGGTGGTGCGATTCTGGAGATCCGGCCGTTGAACTCGGCTTTGCATTTGGCGCAAGGAGATATTATTGCCGGGAACGGGTTAACCGGAACATTTATTTATAGTGTACATAACAATAAGCTGTATGCTTATAATTTTGATGCAGAAACAGAGATCGAAATTCCCGTCACGGGTCTTCCGACAGGAGAGACAATTTCTTATGTTTTTAATTTGTATTGGAATATGGGACCCTTCGGGGACACTTCCTTGAATTTTGATCATATCGTGATCGGGACTCAGAAAGAAAACACCTATACCGTGTACTTGTACAATATCCGCGGGGGACAACCTTACGGTACTCCTATCGATCAGTTTTCCGGGGAAGGAAAATTGAAAAGTGTCCGTTATGTTTGCCAGTTAGTCGTGGATATGACCGCCATGATGGGGCCGTTGTATGGATATGGCCCGTGTTTCCCTTATTGATAAATGATACGTTACTAAAAATTTAATACGATGAAAAAAATAATTCTATTCTTGTCCGTTTCCTTGTTTGCCCTTTCATTAGTGGCTCAGACGAATTTTCGTGATATTACTTACAAGGAGGCTCTTGCGGCTGCTAAAGCTGAAAAAAAACTCGTGTTTATTGATTTTTATACTTCATGGTGTGGACCTTGTAAGATGATGATGAAAAATATTTTCCCATTGAAAGAAGTCGGTAATTATTTGAATTCTAAATTTGTGTGTATAAAAATTGATGCGGAAAAGGGTGAAGGTCCTGAATTGGCAAAACGTTATCAAGTAAAAGCATACCCTACGTTTGTTGCTATTAATCCTGCCGAGGAAATCTTGATGACTAAAGTCGGAGGTTCGGGGAGTGGGAGTGGTTTTATCGGTAGTATTGACCGCCTGATAGATCCCGACAAGACACCCGAACGTATGAAACAACGTTATGAAAGTGGAGAACGTACGGCCGATCTGATTTCTGCTTATGCAGGTCTGAAAATGGAGGAAGTTTATAAAAATCGTCAACCGGATATGACCAAGAAGGATGAAGCTTTCAAGATGGTGCAGGATTATTTTGATGGATTGAAGGATAAGGAGCGCTTGGCAGAAGAAAACGTGTTTATCTATACGACTTACACGGAGAGCCCTGCAGATGCAATTGTACGATATATGATTGCGAACCGGGATAAATTCGCTCCTGCGATCAAGAATGATATTTCTGATCGAATTAAAGAACTATACAAAATAGATGTTTTAAATTATCTGACGGCACGAATTCCTTTTAATCAACAACAATATGACATTGTGAAAAAAGGAGTTATGGATTTGGGATTAAATAGAGATGATTATTACACGACGGCATTCCGCTTTATTGAATCTTACAGTAAAGGGGATATGGACGCTTTCATGACGTTATGCGAGAAAGAGTATGATCAGTTGAATGATGATTACAAGTCTTCCCTTATGTATAGTTTTGCCGACGTGTTTGCTAATGCGGACGAGGCAGTGAAAAAACGGGCGGCAAAATTTATACGTCATTCATTCCTAGATATGGATGCAACTATGATTATGTTTGTAGCTCAACAACTTATGCAATTGGAAGGTAAAGGCTATTGATGTCGAAAATATTAAAAGAGGCTTTCGAAATCGAATCGTTGAATGTCCCGGTTCTCTGAAATAGAGGCCGGGATATTTTTATGATAAGATTTGTTCGGGAAAAAGATATTTCTTAGTATTGATGATGGGTTGTTGGCTCTTTTTTTATACTTTAGCCGAACTAATTTGAAAATGTGACGGATATGTATACTGTAGATGAACTTAGAGCGATTATAAAAGAAGAGTTAGATAAGAAAGAGTATATACAGGAACCGTATTCCCTGTTCGAGCCGATTCTGTATATTTTGGAAGATGGGGGAAAACGCTTGAGGCCTCTTTTAACGTTAATGGCTTACAATCTTTACCGGGAAGATATTGAGAAGGTGTTGAAATCCGCTATTGGGATAGAAATATTCCACAATTACACGCTTTTGCATGATGATGTGATGGATGATGCGGAGTTGCGGAGAGGTCGGCCGACCGTTCATAAAAAGTGGAATAGCAACGTGGCAATCTTGAGTGGTGATGCGGCAGCGATCACGGCTTACCAGTGTATTGAGCATTGCGAGGACAAGTATCTGCGTCGAGCGATAGATTTTTTTAATCAGGTAGCGATGGACGTGTGTCGGGGACAGCAGTACGATATGTTGTTCGAGACCCGGAATGATGTTTCGGAGGAAGAATATATTAAGATGATTTATCTGAAGACTTCGGTGTTGCTTGCCGGAAGTTTGCGGCATGGAGCCTTGCTGGCGGATGCTCCGGAGCATGAGTATAACGCTTTGTATGAATTCGGGGGATACTTGGGGCTGGCATTCCAGTTGCAGGATGATTACTTGGACGTGTATGGCGATGTGGCAGAATTCGGGAAGAATATCGGAGGTGATATTGTGGCCAACAAAAAGACTTATATGCTGATCAAGGCGTTGGAACTGGCCGATCCGGAGACGAAAGAAGAGTTGTGGGGATGGATTGAGCGGAAAGAGTTTGACCACGAGGAGAAGATTAAAGCGGTGACCCGGATATACGATCGTTTGGGTATTAAAGAGATCGCTTTTGCGGCGATTGATAAATATTTGAAAATGAGCCGGGATATTTTAGATAAGATTGATGTACCGAAAGAAAGAAAGATCGATTTTTACGAGACGTTGGATGCGATCGGGAATCGGAAAAAATAAAATAAAAGGATAAATGAGTAAATCGAAGCAACAGTTACTGGATGAGCGTTATTTGAGAATGGCCCGGATATGGGCGGAGAATTCGTATTGCGAACGTCGGCAGGTTGGTGCGTTGATTGTGCGGGGAGATGCTATTATATCCGACGGGTATAACGGGACTCCTTCCGGGTTTGAAAATATCTGCGAGGACGAGAATAACAAAACGAAACCTTACGTGCTGCACGCCGAGGCGAATGCGATCACGAAGGTAGCGAAGTCGAATAACAGTAGTTTGGGGGCAACGTTGTACGTGACAGCCTCTCCTTGCATAGAGTGTGCCAAGTTGATCATACAAGCCGGAATCCGGCGGGTGGTGTATTCTGAAAATTATCGGAGTGTCGACGGGATCGAATTGTTGCAGAAGGCCGGGATTGACGTGGCGTTTATTGAGTTAAGCGAGAATCAGGAAAATAAAGATTAAATAGGAAAATAATGAATAAGAGTAATTTGAGGGCTTTGTTGACTCCGATCGTGCTGGCTCTGGCCATCGTGTTCGGGATGATGTTGAACCGGTTCCTACCGGATCGGACTCAAGTGTCAGCGTCCTCGGAAATGTTTTTGCCCGTGACGGGGAGTAAGCTGGATTTGATTATCAGTATGATACAGAATTCGTACGTGGATACCGTGGACACGAGGCAGATCGTGGAGAATACAATTCCGGTCTTGTTGAAGGATCTAGACCCGCACACGGTATATATTCCTGCGAAGGATATGCAACGGGCGAACGAGGGGATCGTGGGAAACTTCGGGGGTGTCGGAATCCAGTTTTACAAGTATTTGGACACGGTGACCGTCGTGAAGGTGGTTCCGGGTGGACCTTCGGAGAAAGCTGGAATAAAGGATGGGGACCGGATTGTTCGGGTAAACGATTCTCTGGTTGCCGGGGTGAAAATGAGCCAAGATAAGATTCAGGAGTTGATGAGGGGTGAGCTAGGTACGAAGGTGGAGTTGACGATTGCTAGAAGAGGGGAGCCGCAGTTGATCAAGAAAGAGGTGGTTCGCGGAAGTATCCCGGTGAAGAGCGTGGACGTGGCGTATATGCTGAATGACACGACGGGTTATTTGAAAACGAATACTTTCGGTATGCACACGTATGCCGAGTTCATGCAGGCGTTGGTGAAGTTGAAGGCAGAGGGGATGAGGAAAATTATTATCGATTTGCGGGAGAATGAAGGCGGCGTGTTGCCGATAGCGATACAGATGATTAACGAGTTCTTGGATGCCAACCGTTTGATTCTTTACACGCAGGGACAGGCGCAACCTCGTACGGATTATAAGTCTAACGGCAAAGGGCAATTCAAGGATTTGCGCGTGGATGTGTTGATTAGTGAGTTTAGTGCGTCAGCCAGCGAAATTTTTGCTGGGGCGATACAGGATAATGATCGTGGGTTGATTATTGGGCGTCGTTCGTTTGGTAAAGGATTGGTTCAGGAGCAGCGGATGTTGCCCGACGGTTCAGCCTTGCGTTTGACGGTAGCCCGTTATTATACCCCTTCGGGGCGTTCTATCCAGAAACCTTATAATGAAGGGAAAGAGAAGTATTACAATGATATTTACAATCGTTTAGTTCATGGGGAGTTCTCCCAAAAGGACAGTATCGTTTTTGACGAGAATCTGAAATACCAGACTGTGGGTGGGCGTACCGTGTATGGTGGTGGCGGTATCATGCCGGATGTCTTTGTACCGGCGGACACGACCGGGGTCTCCCGTTATCTGAGTGATGTGACGAGAACCCAGTTCTTGTACGAGTACACGTTTGATTTCATGGACCGGCATCGTCCGGAAATGGTGAATCTGAAGGATTACAAGCAGATTCAGAATTACCTGAAATCATTTGACTTGGTGAACGAGATGGCGAATTATGCAGCCCGTCGCGGTTTGAAACGGGACGAGAAGGGAATAAAGATGTCCTATCAGATTTTACGCACTCGGATCGAGGCGTTTATTGCCCGTCACACGATAGATGACGAGGGATTCTACCCGATTCTTGGACAGATTGATAACACGTTGCAGGAAGCGATTAAACAGTAATTGATGAAGAGTATATTACACGGGAGGCTGATTTTGGGCCTCCTGTTTCTGTTTCTTGCCTTAGGTAGTTTTGCCGATGGGCGCTATATTCCGGTGTATGATGACGGGATACGGGTGGATTACAAGCACTATTGTTTGGGATTCAACAAGGAGCATCGACAGGCGAACTGGGTGTACTACGAGTTGGGAGCTACGAACTTGACAGGGAAAGCGAGCCGGAAGAATGACTTCCGGGTGGACCCGAAGATCAGTCGTTGGAGTGCCACGCCTGACGATTACAAGCGGAGCGGTTATGACCGGGGGCATTTGTGTCCTGCGGCGGATATGTCGTTTAATGCGAAGGCGATGAGCGAGACGTTCTACATGTCGAATATGTCTCCCCAAGTGCCGATGTTTAACCGGGGAATCTGGAAAGAGCTGGAGGAACACGTGCGTAACCAGGCCAGGAAGGAGAAACTTTACGTGGTGACAGGTCCGATTTTCAAGAGTAATAAAGGTGCGATTGGCAAGGGAAAGGTGACGGTTCCGGGGTATTACTACAAGTTGTTTTACTCGCCTTCCAAGCAACAGATGATCGCTTACGTGTTGCCTAACGAGGAGAGTAAGCGTCCCTTGAATAGTTTTGCAGTTCCTGTGGATAAGGTGGAGAAGATGACGGGGATTGATTTCTTTTCTCAATTACCCGATGATTTGGAGCGGGTGTTGGAGGCGGATACGCTTTCGCACGTGTCACGGGATGGGGGACAGGTATCGGGAGGTTTATATCGTCCAACAAGAAATCAACAGATTATAGCGGTTGTCGCTGTGGTCGCGATCTTCTTGCTAGTACATTTTTTGATAAAACACCAGGGAGGTAAGAAGAAAAAAAAGAAACCGGCACGCAAACCGGTCAAGAAAAAGAAATAAGCCAAACGGCTTATTTCTCTTTTAAAAGTTGATCAATGACTTTCACCATTTCCTCGAATTCTTTCGGGTCGTAGAGACGGGTGAGGAAGGCAATGTTACCTTTCTTATCGATGATGATGTTACGGGTAACGCCGGCTCCTTGTGCGGCGTAGGTGTAGAATGCTTTGCCTTCCGGATCAAGGAGTAGGGGATAGGTGATTTTGATGTCCTTGGCGAACTTTTCGGTGGTTTCTTTACTTTCTTTGAAGTCGATGCCGAAGAGAGCGAATGCCGGGTTGTTCTTGTATTTCAGCCATATGTCCTTTTCGATAAAGGGCATTTCCTTGCGGCAAACCCCGCACCAACTGGCGGTGAATTGTATCATGATGACTTTCCCTTTCAGGTCTTTTAGTTGTTTTTTGGTTCCGTCGGGGAACAATAATTCAATATTCGGGGCTTTCTCGCCTACTTTCACGATATACCCTCGGTCATCTTGCCGGGCTTTTGCCAGCGAACAGGTCATGACTAGTAATAGTATAAATGTCAGATGTTTCATAGGATAATGTATTTGTGTTAATAACGTTTCAAGCTTTTAGGGCTGCCGCTCCACGAGCATCCGAGACAATAAAGGGTTTCCGTGTCGAATCCTTCCAAGGAATCTCCCTCGTGGACGGGGACTACAACGTGGTCGGTTGTGACTTGTACGAGACAATTATTTCCCTTCTCGTCTTTCATGTAAAAGCGGCGTATTCCGCATTTGGGGCAGAGTAAGTATCTCATAACGTAAAATTAATTTCAAGGCATAATTAGTAAATATTCTTGATAGTTGTACCGGGAAAAGGGGAGAAATTGTTTGTTTTTTTCTTAGATTTGCGGGTATAGTTATATTTGGGGAATAGTCCCTTCCTGTATTAACTGAATTATAATGATTTTTGAATCTCAAAATATAGAATTTAAAGAGAGTTGGCGAGATGAATATCTGAAATGGATATGTGGATTCGCTAATGCTCAAGGTGGTAGGCTCTATATTGGAATGTGTGATAATGGTGAAGTTTGTGGTGTAGAGCATGCTAAAAAGTTGATGGAAGATATTCCCAATAAAGTGCGCGATACATTAGGTATTCTAGTGGATGTGAATTTGAAAAAAAAAGGAGGGAGAGAATATCTTGAGATTATAACAGATGCTTACCCGTATCCGATTAGCTATAAGGGACAGTACCATGTGCGGAGTGGTAGTACGAAACAGGAATTGAAGGGTGTTGCTTTAGATCGATTTTTACTCCGGCGACAAGGGCTAACTTGGGATAGTGTGTCATTGTCCTCTTTGAAGTTAGAAGATTTGGATAAGGCTACGATAGATCTGTTTCGTAAGTATGCTCTGAAGGGAGGACGGATGGAAGAGGATGATCTGCAAGATGATAATCAATGTTTACTTGAAAAACTTCGTTTGTTTGAGGGAGAATATTTGAAGAGAGCTGCGGTTCTTTTGTTTCATCCGGATCCGGAGAAATATATTACAGGAGCTTTTATTAAAATAGGTTATTTTATAAATGATGCTGATTTAATCTACCAAGATGAAGTTCATGGTAATTTATTTCAACAAGTTAATGTATTAATGGATTTGTTGACTACTAAATATTTGAAGGCATTGATTCGTTATGAAGGTATTCAACGTGTGGAGGAGTTACCTGTTCCTCGTGATGCTTTGCGTGAGGCGATTCTGAATGCCATTGTTCATAAAGATTATGTTTCAGCTACGCCTATTCAGATTAGCGTGTATGATGATAAGTTGATGATATGGAATTGTGGCGTATTACCGGAGAATTGGTCAATAGAAACATTGTTGAGTAAACATGGTAGCCGTCCATATAATCCTGATGTTGCCAATGTGTTTTTTCGGGCAGGAGAAATTGAGGCATGGGGACGTGGAATAGAACGAATTGTATCAGTTTGTAGGGAGGCTGGGAATAAAGGACCGGAGTTTCGCTATGATGGTACTGGATTGTGGACTATTTTTGAATTTAAAGAAACTACCCAAGAAACTACCCAAGAAACTACCCAAGAAACTACCCAAGAAACACTTCTTAAAAGGACAGAACTTCAAGATGAGATAATCCGTTATTTGAAGGCTCATCCCCACGCGACACGTAAAGAGTTGACCGGTAGTATACCAAATGCAACAGAAAATGGTGTAAAATATAATTTGTCTCGTTTACAAGAGATTGGGATTTTAAGACGGGTTGGAAGTACTAGATATGGTTATTGGGAAGTAATGGTAGATAAAAAGTGAATTATTAGAGTTAGAATATGAAAAAGTATAAGATACATTTTGCCCCGGTACAGGGGATTACCGATTGGACATACCGGAATATACATGCTGAATTTTTCGGGGGAGTGGATGCTTATTACACCCCGTTTATCCGGGTGGAGAAAGAGGATTCATTTCGTTCGAGGGATATGAAGGATTGCGATCCGGAATTGAATAGTGTGAAGTTGTTGGTACCCCAAGTATTAGGAGGGGAGCCTGCGGAATTGGATGTTTGCTTGCAGATGCTGGAAGGACGGGGATACAAGCAGGTGGATATTAACATGGGATGTCCGTTCACGATGATTTCCCGACGGGGAAAGGGAGCCGGATTGTTACCTCACCCGGAGAAGGTGGAGGCCTTGCTGGAGGTGGTGAAAGATTTTCCGGAGATACAATGTTCCGTGAAAATGCGATTAGGATGGGAAGAGCCGGGGGAATGTCTGAAATTATTGCCTTTATTGAATGCGGTCCCGTTGGCAGCTATATTTCTTCATGCCCGAGTGGGTGTGCAGGAATACAAGGGAGAGACGGATAAGGAGGCTTTTGAGGCTTTTTACAAGGAGAGTGAACATCCGTTGTATTATAACGGGGACATTTTGACCTTGGAGGATATTCAAACTGTGACGGAGCGTTTCCCTCGTTTGGAGGGAGTGATGATCGGGAGAGGTTTGTTGGCGAACCCGGCCTTGGCACAAGAGTATGCGGAGGGTAAAGTGCTTGCCGGGGAGGAACGACTAAGGAAATTCAAGGCGTTTCATACCGAATTACTTGCGGCTTATGCCGAGCGATTGCAAGGGGATCATCAGTTGTTGATGAAGATGAAAACGTTCTGGGAGTATTTTATGCCTTCGACAGACCGCAAGGTTTTAAAGAAAATACACAAGAGCAATAAGTTGACGCAGTATAACGAGGCGGTGGTAAAGGCTTTTATGCCGGGTGAAGAGGATGAGTAAGTGCGAATGAAAAAAACGATATATATCATCGTCGGTTGTATTTCCGTGGTTTTGGGGATTATTGGCATTTTTGTTCCCGGATTACCGACTACGCCCTTTTTATTGTTGAGTTCGTGGTTGTTCTATAATAGTTCGAAACGATTACATGATGCTTTACACCGTTCGAAATGGTTGGGACCTTACCTAAGGCGTTTCCAGGAACGTAAAGGAGTTGGGTGGAAGACAAAAGCGGTGTCGATCGTGTGTATGTGGACGATGATTTCTATTTCGGCTTTCGTGGTTTTCGAGAGCTGGTATGTACGTTTGTTACTTTTAGGACTAGGGGTGATCGGGACGTGTAGCGTGTTGTTTATCGTTCCTAATGCTAAAAAAACGCCGGAAAACTAAATTCCCGGCGTTTTTTTGTATTGAATATTATCCGATAACGATGTTCACGATTTTCTTCGGGACAATGATCATCTTTTTGATCTCTTTTCCTTCTAACCATTTTGTTGATTCAGGTGCAGCTTTGACTGCGGCCTCAATATCAGCGTTGGTTGCCGTCAAAGGCATGGATAGTTTGAAACGAACCTTGCCGTTGAAAGATACCGGGTATTCAAAGGCGTCTTCTACTAGGAATTTTTCTTCCCATTTAGGGAATGACTCTTTCGTGATACTTTGGGAGTGTCCCAATAAGCTCCATAGTTCTTCCGCCATATGTGGGGCGAAAGGAGCGAGAGCGATCACGAGAGGTTCGAGTACTGCTCGTTTGTTACATTTCAAGGCGGTCAATTCGTTCGTACAAATCATGAATGCCGGGATGGACGTGTTGAACGAGAAGTTCTCAATGTCGTATTCCACTTTCTTGATGGTTTTGTGCAGTACTTTTAACTCTTCTTTGGAAGGAGCTTCGTCACTTACGCTGAAGTCTTCACCAACTTGGAACAGGCGCCAGAATTTGCGTAAGAATTTGTATACTCCGTCGATCCCTTGCGTATCCCAAGGTTTACTAAATTCCAACGGTCCGAGGAACATCTCGTACAGGCGTAACGTGTCCGCCCCGTATTCTTCGATGATCGTGTCGGGATTTACCACGTTGAACATGGATTTTGACATCTTTTCAATAGCCCATCCACAGATGTATTTCCCGTTTTCCAAGATGAACTCGGCATTGGCGTACTCCGGCATCCAAGCCCGGAAGGCGTCTTGATCCAGCACGTCGTTCTTGACGATGTTGACATCCACGTGGATTTCCGTGGTTTTATATTGGTCTTTTAGTCCGACGGAAACAAACGTGTTTGTGCCTTGTATTCTGTACACGAAGTTTGAACGTCCTTGAATCATTCCCTGGTTGATCAGTTTTTTGAAAGGTTCTTCCTCGCAAGCCACACCGAGGTCATACAGGAACATATTCCAGAAACGGGCGTAGATCAAGTGCCCCGTGGCGTGTTCGGAACCACCGAGGTAGAGATCAACGTTTTTCCAATAGTTACATATTTCGTGATCAACTAATGTGTTATTGTTGTGGGGATCCATGTAGCGTAAGAAATAAGCAGATGAACCGGCGAAACCGGGCATCGTGTTTAATTCTAATGGATAACCATCTTCTGTTTTCCAGTTTTTAGCCCGTCCAAGGGGTGGTTCTCCGCTCTCGGTGGGCAGGTATTTATCGACTTCCGGTAGTTCCAGCGGAAGTTTGGATTCATCCAGCATATAAGGAAGGTCGTCCTTGTAATACACGGGGAACGGTTCTCCCCAGTAACGTTGGCGACTGAAGATAGCATCACGCAGGCGGTAGTTGATTTTGCTTTTACCAATGCCTCGTTTTTCTACCTCTCCGGCAATGTAGGCGATGGCCTCTTTGACTTCCATGCCGTTGATAATGCCGCTATTGATCATTTTACCTGCTTTCGCATCGTAGGAGCCTTCCGACATATCGTGTCCTTCTCCGTCATCGACAACGGGTACGATGGGCAGGTTGAAGTGTTTGGCGAAGGCGTAGTCACGGCTATCGTGTCCCGGAACAGCCATGATGGCTCCGGTTCCGTAGCCGGAAAGAACGTATTCACTGATCCAGATGGGTATGGTTTCGTTGGTGAACGGGTTGATGGCGTATGATCCGGTAAAGACGCCCGTAACCTTTTTCACTTCGGTCTGGCGTTCCCGTTCTGTACGTTTGGACACGTAATCCAAGTATTCGGCAACGGCATCAGCCTGTTCGGGTGTTGTTAACGGTTTCACGTAGTCTGACTCGGGAGCTAGAACCATGAAACTAACCCCGAAGATGGTGTCGGGACGGGTGGTGAAAATCTCTAATTTCAGATCGGAGTCTTTCACGTCGAATTTCACGTCTGCACCTTGTGAACGACCGATCCAGTTACGCTGGATGTCTTTCAGGGAGTCGGACCAATCGATGTTGTCAAGCCCGTCAAGCAATCTTTGGGCGTATGCGGAAACTCGCAATGACCATTGACGCATCTTCTTTTGTACCACGGGATAACCTCCGCGAAGAGATAATCCTTCCTTCACTTCGTCATTTGCCAGCACGGTTCCCAGTTGTGGACACCAGTTTACCATGGTATCAGCCAGATAGGCAAGACGGTAGTTCAGCAATATTTCTTGTTGTTCTTTCGTACTCTTTCTTTTCCATTCCTCGGCGGTAAAGTTCATCTCCTCACCGCAAGCGACATTTAATCCTTGGGTTCCGACGGCCTCGAATGCTTTTACCAGTTCCGTGATCGGCATGGCTTTTTGCTCGTCGTAGCAATAGAAACTGTTGAACATCTGGATAAAAGTCCATTGTGTCCATTTGTAGTATTCTGGGTCGCAGGTCCGGATTTCACGGTCCCAGTCGAAAGAGAACCCGATTTTATCCATTTGTTCCCGGTAGCGACGGATGTTTTTCTCCGTGGTGATGGCCGGGTGTTGTCCGGTCTGGATGGCATATTGTTCCGCGGGCAGACCGTACGCGTCATATCCCATGGGATGTAGGACGTTGAATCCTTTCAAGTGTTTGTAACGGGAATAGATGTCGGAAGCGATGTAGCCTAGCGGGTGTCCCACGTGCAACCCTGCCCCGGATGGGTAAGGAAACATATCCAACACGTAATATTTGGGCTTGGAAGGATCGACTTCCACCCGGTAAGTTTTGTTTTCTTGCCAGTAGCTTTGCCACTTTTTTTCGACTTCCTTGAAATTGTATTCCATGTTAATCCTTTTTTAGTTCTCGTAATGAATTGCAAAGGTAATAAAAATCACTAATTCATTGGGAATATTCTTGTTTGGAGATGAGAAAAACATGAAATAATTGATGTAAATGTTGTATAACTATATAACATTTGCTATATTTGTATAATGAAAAAGATAATCGCATATAAGAGGTATTTTTCGGACTTCATTTCAACCTTGTCACAAGAAGAATGCGGGAAAATAAAACGTGCGTTGGATTTGTTTAAGGTGGAGGATCGAATGCCAAGACACTATATTAAGTTCATTCGTGATGGATTGTATGAATTTCGTGTAAGTTATGGGAATAATGAATTTCGAATTTTCTTTATATATGATGGAAAAGTAATTGTTGTTTTATTTAATGCGTTTAGAAAAAAGACACAGAAAACACCGGATAGTGAAATTAGGAAAGCGATAAGATTAAAGGAGGAATATTATGAAACTAAAGGAAATCAGTAAAGACATTTACGATGTTGATGCATGGCTTGATGAAAGTCTTGGCAAGGAAGGTACTCCTGAACGAGAAAAAAACAGAGAGAGGGCATGGGAGGAATACAATGCCCAAATATTGCTTGATGCACGAAAAAATGCTGGGTTAACACAGCAGGAACTTGCAGACCGTATCGGGGCAAATAAAGGATATATCTCACGAATCGAGCGAGGGCTTACTGTTCCTACAGTTGCAACATTATACAAAATAGCTTCTGCTATGGGATTGACGATAGAACTTAGGCCTATTTAAGGACGATTAGTGTAAAGCAAAATCTGATTAAATGATATATTTCCCCGCTTACGAGCGGGGATTTTTTATTTACTGGCATTACTTGATAGATATTTCATCCCTATAATCAAGTATGTAAAGGGTGTTTTTTACCCATTTTAAGGGATTGTGGGAGGGAGTGGGCTACTTTATTTTTGCGACACTAAATTGTTGTTAAACTAAATTTTTTAATATAATGAAAAAGATGAATTGGTTTCTTGTGGTTATCATGTTGTTCGGTGCGTGTTTTGCGGCTTGTACGGATGATGATGATAACGGTGGTTCTTGGGATGGAGAGTCCGTTACCGTAGATTGTGATCCATATGATGCTTGGTCATATTTTAGTTTCAAAGAGGGGAAAACGGTGAAAACGTTGAAAGTAAAGAGTATGGAAGGGGCTGTGACTGGTGTGTATTACGGGGATTTGAGTTCTAATACTCTTATAAAGAATACCGACTCTTTATTGATGGTGATTAATGAAGGCGTCGGTGATACCGTGGTTATTTCCTTTCCTGCTTGTGAAGTTGGTGGAATGAGTGGAACAGAAACAACAAGTGCTAGTTTCTCTTTAAAAGCCATTGCTAAAAAAGAGGGGGATGTATGGCGTATTTCAAGTGAGAAGTCTGTTGTTACGATGGAAAAGGAAGATGAAACTACAACGGATTATTATATGTCGATAAATGGAACAATCGGCACGACGAAAGATGCTGACTTTAGTCTTGCCTTGTATATGAATGTAAAGGCAATGGAAGATGGGGGTATGCAAATGAACATGGGAGGAACTTTTGCCGGAGAATCTACCGGAAAAACTTATGGTGTGGATGGTGATGAAACTTCTTTCGATTGGGATATTGCTTTCCATCGGTATGATATAAAGACGAATGACGGGGCTGCCATCATGTTGCAGACCACGGATTTGGAAAGTGTTACTTCTGCTAGTGTTACCGGAGAAAGTTTCACTTCAGATGTGGACGGGGAAGTCATGGTGGATATGTCAGGAATGATGAGTGGTTTTGTTGGGTATCAACCCACGAAGGTTAACGAAGTGTTGGCTAAATGGGTAACGGCAACTCCTACCGGATCAATGCCCCCGTATTCTTATGAGATTAATGGTAAAGTGTTTGTTGTGAAAACTGCCAGCGGTGAATATGCAAAATTGCGTTTCACGGATATGTCTGATGCTACGGGTAAGAATGAGGCCGCTACATTTGACTACGAGTTTCCTCTAAAATAATTTTGTTCATGATTTATCAACCGTAAGAGGAACAGACTTTCTCTTACGGTTTTTTCCGTAAAAAAAAGAGTTTTATGAGGCATGATTTGTTGATACTGTTTTTTATTCTTTTGTCGTCAGCATTGATGGCTGATGAGCATTCCAATGAGGCTCCTTCTTTTAAAGTGCAGGGGATTGTTACCGATGAGAAGGGCGAAGGATTGCCGGGAGCATCCGTGTGGGTAAAAGGAACGGTGGTCGGGGCCGGGACAAATGCTAAAGGGGAGTTTTCTTTTAAGTTGTCATCGAAGAATAGGTGTGTGTTACGGGTGAGTTTCACGGGATATGAACCGCAAGAGCGGGAAGTGACCCCCGGGGTTGACAGTTTGTATCATTTCGTGTTGGAACCGAGTAATAATGCGTTGAATGAGGTCGTGATCACGGGAACCCGTACGTTGAAACCGTTGAAGGATGTTCCGGTGCTTACCCGCGTGATTTCATCGGAAGATATAGCACAGGTGAATCCATTGGATTTGCAAAGTTTACTGGAATATGAAATGCCGGGCTTACAGTTCGGGTTGGCCCACGGTTCCGGATTGCCGGAATTGAAATTCCAAGGATCTGCCGGGGGATACGTGTTATTTATGATTGATGGAGAACGTGTTGCCGGAGAGGGGTCCAGTAATAATATTGATTATAATTTGATTGATATGGATAATGTGGAACGTATTGAGATTGTCAAGGGCCCAATGTCTACTCTTTACGGTTCTCAAGCGATGGGGGGAGTGGTAAATATTATTACGAAAGATGCGAATCGTCCTTTTACGGGAAACGTTTCTGTGCGTTATGGTAATAATGATGAGAGTAAATATTCTTTGTCTTTGGGGACTAAACAAGGACGTTTTTCTGCATTGACATCTCTTTCCTACCGTAAGCGAGATGCTTATGCCTTAAAAGATAAAGAAGGGCAAATCGAGTATTCGTATTATAAGGATATATATGGGAGAGATTCCGTGGTTGCGGATACTTCGGAGAAAGGAATGTCTAGTGTAAATGGATTCGAGATTTGGCAGGCGAATCAGAAGTTGAGTTACACGTTTAACGAAAATTTTCGGATCTCATTGAATGGGACATATTATAATAATGACGTGTTGGAGTACGTGGAGCAGAAAGAACAGGATCGCTTTTCTAATTACAGTATAAATCCTCGGGTTTATTACGCTATTAATGATTCTCATATACTGGATTTCTCGTATGTGTTTGAGAATTACGAAAAGCGTTACGTTTATACTACTTCATTGCCTTCTAAAAAGGTTTTTGGAGATTTAACCAATACCGTTCGGTTGAATTATACTGGATATATCCATGAAAAACATACCTTGACAGCCGGGATAGAAGTGAATACGCAGAAATTGCAACATTATTGGTTTGATAACGGTTCGGGGAAGAAATTTGATGCCCAGACGTATGTTTTGTATTTGCAGGAGGATTATAAGGTAAGTGATTCGTTTAGTGTGTTGGCTGGGGTTCGTTCGGATTGTCATTCGAAATATGGTTTTCACGCCAGCCCGAAAATTTCGTTGATGTATAAATATGGTGTTTTGACGCTGCGCGGTGGCTACGGGATGGGATTTCGTATACCATCTTTGAAAGAATTGCATAGTGAATATGATATGGGCGGACAGGGATTTTTCATGATATACGGTAACGAAGATTTGGAGCCTGAGATCAGTCACCAGGGAACGTTTTCGGCCGAGGTGACGAAAGGAATTTTTAATGGTTCCGTCTCCGGTTATTATACGAGATTCTTTGACGAGATCGCTTTGGGCTTAACTTCGGACGGGAAAGATCAGCAATATTATAATGCAGATGATGCAACGAGAACGGGGGTTGACGTGATGGCGCAGTTCCGTTTTAAAAGTGGTTTGACCCTAAAAGGTGCTTACGCTTATATTGATGTACATTCAGAAGTGGATGGGTATAATATGGCTAGTGATCGTCCGCATAGTTTGACTTTTACGGCAAATTATTCCAAAACGTTCGGAAAGGTTGGTTTGTCGGTGGCTTTGAACGGGCGGTGGATGTCTTCGGTGGAGACATGGTACAAGAATAGTGCAGGTGGTTACGTGAAAAATGAATATGAGAGCCGGACTTTCTGTTCGTTGAATTTTGGCGCTCGTTTCCCAAAAGGTTTCCGTTTCATCGCAGGTATTGATAACCTGTTTGATTTCAAGGATAAAAATGTGACAGCCGATCAATCGGTGACCCCGCAGAGGGGGATCGGGTTTATTGGAACGTTGTCGGTGAATATTGCAGATTTATTAAAATTATAATCCATTAAAGAGAATACTGATGAGAAAAAAGTGGCTTGCGTTGGGGTGTCTTTTAATTATTGTCTTGTTGGGGATCTGGGCGTACAATGTCTGGTTCGGAACTACCAAGATTGCTTTCGTGAATTTTCAGACGATTACGATGGGAGGTATTGCGAAGGCGAATGACAATTCATTTATTAAATTGCAAGAGGTTCCCGTGGAGGAACTGGATAGGTTGTCCGGTTTTGATATGGTGTTTGTGAATGGCATGGGGTTGCGTGTCGTGGAGGAACAGCGGCAGCAGATACAGAAAGCGGCAGATAAAGGTGTACTCGTGTACACGACAATGGCGACGAATCCCGCGAATAATATATGTACGATTGATTCTGTTGACCAAGTCGCTTTGCGGGGTTATCTGGGGAGTGGTGGAAGACGGAATTACAAGAATATGCTGAACTATATTCGGAAGAATATGGATAAGAAGTTGATTTCCGTGGAAGAGCCGGGAGTCCCGATCGAGAGATCTTCGGATGTGTTGTATCATGTCGATGTGGATAAGTCGGGAGATGAGCTTGATTTTGTTTCCGTGGAAGAGTACGAGAAGTATTTGAAGAGTAAACAATTATATAAAGAGGGGGCAAAAAAGATTGTGGTGACCGGGCAGATGGCAGATGCCACGGGATTGATTGATACATTGGAGCGAGTGGGGTATAATGTTTACCCGGTTTTGTCTTTACGGCGTCTGCTTGATTTTGTGCGTGAAATTAGCCCGGATGCTATTATCAATATGGCTCATGGTAGGTTGGGGGATGAGGTCGTGAAATATCTGGAGGAACGTAATATCCTATTGTTTGCCCCGTTGACAGTAAATAGTCTGGTAAAAGAATGGGAACAAGATCCGATGGGGATGTCCGGAGGATTTATGTCACAGAGTATCGTTACCCCGGAAATTGACGGGGCCATCCGGACGTCGGCACTCTTTGCCCAGTACGAGGATAAAGAGGGATTGCGTCATTCTTTTGCAGTTCCTTCACGGTTGAAGACATACGTGGAGAATATTCAGAAGACGTTGGCTTTGAAGGAAAAGCCGAATAGCGAGAAACGAGTTGTTATTTACTATTATAAAGGTCCGGGACAAAGTGCCATGAATGCTGCCGGGATGGAAGTGGTCCCCTCGTTGTATAATCTTTTGAAAAAGATGAAGGAAGAGGGATATAGGGTAGAGAATCTTCCGGCAAATTCCAAGGAGTTGGAGAAGATGATCATGGCGGAAGGAGCCGTGTTCGGTACTTACGCGAACGGGGTGATGGATCGTTTCCTGAAAGAGGGTCACCCGCTGCTGATTTCAAAAGAGGAGTACGAGAGTTGGGTGAAACAGGCTTTACGACCGGAAAAATATGCCGAGGTGGTAGCTGCTTTCGGGGAGTTTCCCGGGGAATACATGAGTACTGCCGATGGTAAGTTAGGGGTATCCCGAATTCAGTTTGGGAACGTGGTCATTATGCCACAGCCGGCAGCCGGAGGTGGGGATAATGCCTTCCAGATTGTACACGGGACGGATGTCGCACCCCCTCATTCCTACGTGGCCGCTTATTTGTGGATGCAGTACGGGTTCAAGGCGGATGCTATGATTCATTTCGGAACACATGGCAGTTTGGAGTTTACACCCAAAAAACAGGCTGCTTTGTGTGATTTGGATTGGCCTGATCGATTGGTGGGGAGCGTGCCTCATCTTTACATCTATTCTATCGGTAACGTGGGTGAGGGGATGATTGCCAAACGTCGCGGGTATGGCGTGTTGCAATCTTATTTGACTCCCCCGTTTATGGAGAGTAACGTGAGGGGCATTTATCGGAATCTGACGGAAAGAATAAAGATATATAATCAGAAAGCCTATCCGGAGAAAGGTACGGCTGATCCGAAGGAGGTGGAGAAAGCTGCCTTGTCGGTGAAGGAACTGGCTGTTTCCTTGGGAATGCATCGGGAGTTGGGGTTGGATAGCGTGTTGAACGTTCCCTACACGGAAGAAGAAATATTGAAGATCGAGAATTTTGCAGACGAGCTGGCGGCAGAGAAGGTTACCGGACAATTGTACACGATGGGAGTTCCATACGAGGCTGCCCGCATTGAATCGTCTGTTTACTCGATGGCAACCGATCCGATAGCTTACGGGTTGTTCGGGTTAGATCGGTTGAGAGGTAAGGCGGACGCTGATGTGTTGAAACGGAAAACTATTTTTACCGAACGTTATCTTGATCCGGCCAAGCGATTGGTGGGGAGACTGTTGAATGGTCAGGAGAAAGTGGATGATGGTTTTATTTGTCAGGTGGCGGGTATCACGAAAGAAGAGCTGGCACAGGCTCGTGAAATCGATCAAAACCGGAATGCTCCTAAAGGGATGATGGCGATGATGATGGCTGCCGCGGCAAAACAACCGGAAGTCATGCCTGTGAAGAAGGAAGAGGGGGAACATCCGATGTCCGGGATGATGAAGAATATGATGAAACAGAAAGGCCCGGATGCGAAGACTGGAGGAATGCAGGTGAACAAGGGGACTGGAGGAAACCCGGATATGAGTGCCATGATGAAGGCGATGATGGGAAAGAAGGCCAAGGAATATTCCAAAGAAGAGGTGAACAAGGCGCTGGCTATTATGGAAGTGGAACGGACGTTGAAAAACGTGAATAATTATAAGCGGGCATTACAGGAAAGTCCGGATGGTGAGTTGCAGTCGTTGATGAACGCATTGAATGGCGGTTACACGGCTCCTTCTCCCGGGGGTGATCCTATCGTGAATCCGAATGCTTTGCCAACGGGACGGAATCTTTTTGCTATAAATGCAGAGGAGACGCCGACGGAATCAGCTTGGGAAAAAGGGATACAGTTGGCAAAGAGTACAATCGAGATGTATCAGAAACGGCATAATGGGGAGTTTCCGAAAAAGGTCAGTTACACGCTTTGGTCCGGAGAGTTTATTGAAACGGGCGGGGCCACGATTGCCCAAGTGTTGTATATGCTTGGAGTGGAACCCGTGCGGGATGCTTTCGGACGAGTGAGTGATTTGAAATTAATTCCGTCGGCTGATTTGGGGCGTCCGCGTATTGACGTGGTTGTACAGACTTCCGGACAGTTGCGGGATATTGCTGCATCCCGTCTTTTCTTGGTGAATCGGGCCGTGGAGATGGCTGCTGCTGCCAAGAATGACCAATACGAGAATCAAGTGGCGGCCGGGGTACTGGAGGCGGAAAAGACGTTGATTGATAAAGGTATTTCCCCGAAAGATGCTCGTGAGATTTCAACTTTCCGGGTCTTCGGGGGTGCGAATGGTGGTTACGGAACTGGAATACAGGGGATGGTTGATGCCGGAGACCGCTGGGAAGATGAGTCGGAAATTGCAGCCACCTATTTGAATAACATGGGTGCTTATTACGGTAGCGAGAAGAACTGGGAAAAATTCCAGCAGTTTGCTTTCGAGGCGGCTCTGACCCGCACGGACGTGGTGGTTCAACCCCGACAGAGTAACACGTGGGGGGCGTTGAGTTTGGATCACGTGTACGAGTTTATGGGAGGCTTGAACCTGGCGGTTCGCAACGTGACAGGGAAAGATCCGGATGCTTATCTCAGTGATTATCGGAATCGGAATAACAACAAGATGCAGGAGGTGAAAGAGGCTATCGGCGTGGAGTCGAGAACCACGATTTTCAACCCTTCTTATATCAAGGAGAAAATGAAGGGTGAGGCAACTTCTGCAGCCGGTTTTGCTGAAATTGTCCGTAATACATACGGTTGGAACGTGATGAAACCTTCGGTGATCGATAACGAGATGTGGGATGAGATTTACAATGTGTATGTAAAGGATAAATTTAATCTGGGGGTACAGGATTTCTTTGAGAAACAGAGTCCGGCAGCCTTACAGGAAATCACGGCTGTTATGATGGAGACGGCACGTAAGGGGATGTGGAAGGCAACGGATCAGCAATTGGCCGATTTATCGAATTTACATACGGATTTGATTCAGAAATATAAACCGGCTTGTTCCGGATTTGTATGCGATAATGCCAAATTACGTGATTTTATCGCATCTAAAGCGACTCCTGAGGCTGCCAAGCAATATCAGAATAGCATAAAGAATGTGCGGGAAGTTGCGGCAGATCAGTCTAAAGGTGTCGTGATGAAGAAGGATGAAATTACTTCCGAGACACAAAAACACACGAATAAGGTGAATACCGTTTGGATTGTTGTCGGTGTTGTTGTAATCTTGGGTGGTTTGGCAGTTTTGATGCGTAAAAGACGTAGAAACAGAATGTAACAATGGATACAATTGTATTGATATTAATATTGTTGACAGCATTTAATTTTTTGTTGAAACAAACCTTTTGGAAACCAGTAGCGGTGGGAGCCGCTGCTGGTATTGCCACTATATTTGTGATCCTGCTGTGGCCTTATGCTATTGAACAATCAAAAACACAAATTGCTGATTGGTTGTCAGACAATCAATTGATGTTGGATACTTCCGTTGTGTTGACTTTGGAGATTGTTGTGCAGATGGCATTCTGCCTGTTGGCAGTTCATGTGGCAAATTATTCTCCGGTGAAGAATCGTATGATGGTGGCTTATCGCTTGTTGTATTGGTTTCCGGGAGTGTTGATTATTCCGGTTTTATTCTTTGGTTTGACACAGGCTATATTCTCTTTTCCAGGGGTTTCATTTAAATTGATTGCTCGGTTGTTTGGTTTGTTTGTTTTCGTGGTCATTCCTTTGGGAAGATGGTTGATCAAGTGGTTGTTGCCGGAAGAAGACTTGCGTTTGGAATTGTTTTTCCTGACAAATGCTTTGGTTGCTATCTTAGGAATTATTGCTACGGTAAACGGGAGGACGGCAGTGGAGGGAGTAGGCGATGTGGATTGGTCTGCATTGACCGGTTGTGTCGTGTTATTTTTAGTGGGAGCTATTGCAGGGTGGATGGTATATGTAATTAAAAGAAAACTAACTTTTAAATTGAGAAGATAATGAATACTATTTCTGATATCATGTTTTGGATTTCAACGGGATTGTTAGTGCCTGTTATCGTGTTGTTGATTTTGTTGTTTTTTCGTTCCCTTTTGCTGGTAGGGAGTTTCTTTGGTCAATATGTTTCTATTCGCAAGACGGATAAGCTGATCCGGGAACAGATGGAGACGTTGCACGTGAATAACGTGGATCATTTTGCAGAGAAATTACCGGAAAAGAGTAATTCTTTGGTAGTGATGTTTATGAAACGGATCTTGGCGGAGCAGCAGAATAAAGCACAAGTTCAACGTTTGTTGGCTAATTTCGAGATTGCGGCGGATAAGGATTTGGCTATATCTAAAACGTTGACCAAGTTAGGACCGATTTTAGGTTTGATGGGTACCTTGATCCCGATGGGACCTGCTTTAGTCGGTTTGTCCACGGGAGATATTGCTTCTATGGCTTATAATATGCAGGTTGCTTTTGCCACGACGGTGATCGGGTTGGTGGCTGGTGCGATCGGCTTCTTGACCCAGCAGGTGAAACAACGTTGGTATTTGCAGGACATGACTAACTTGGAGTGTCTCGTGGAAGTGTTGAATGAAAAGAATGAGAAGAGATGAAACGTAATCTGTTAAAGAAAGAAGAGGATAATGACCCGATTAGTGCGGTGTCGAATCTTTTTGATGTGGCGATGGTGTTTGCCGTGGCTCTGATGGTGGCATTGGTGACAAGGTATAATATGACAGAGATGCTCTCGACAGAGGATTTCACGATGGTGAAGAATCCGGGAAAGGAGAACATGGAGATCATTACTAAGGAAGGCGAAAAGATCAACCGGTACACTCCTTCCGAAGATCAGAACCAGTCGGGGAAACGAGGGAAGAAGGTGGGGATTGCGTATGAACTTGAAAATGGTGAAATTATTTATGTTCCGGAATAGAAAGAATTATTAGTTGAGAATGTAATTTAAATTGTGTCAGTAAGAAAATAGAATATTAGTTCTATTGATATAGTTTAATTTATATTCTCTCCTAATTCTTCATTACCTCATGGAAGAAATCAGCCATTTCGCTATAAGTGTGTTCACGTCCTTCTTTCAATTTGGATAATAAAGATTTCTCTGAATTATCGATCGCTTTGTCGAAATTTCCTCCGTTTGCAAGCAAAAAATGGTGTAATCCTTTACATTTTCTGCTTAAAAAATCTTCAGTTTTCTCATAATTACAGATTCTCTCCAATTCTTTTGTCAATTCATTAGAGTTATTGAATGGTTGAGTTGTATATTTGAAATGAAACAAAAACCATATTTCCAAGCAACGTTCGTTTTCAAAAAAACGCACTAAACTTTCTGTACCTTGTCGCTTTCTTGTAATCGTTTTTTGATGATATTTTGTTTTCAGCCTTAAATAATTCTCTCGATTTCGTCCTTCTTTTTTGTTATCCATGTCAATCAAACAAAATATCATATTATATCCATCATCAATGCATTGTTCTATCCGACGTTCCAATTCAAGCATGCTGGTTGCATGATTCGGAATCATCGGTTTCACTTGTGCATGAATAATTCCTTCTAATGATTTTAAGTAATATTTTTCAGTAGGTCCTTCACCGATAACGGCTATTGTTGTTCTTATTGCTCGTGTTCTCATATTTAACTACTTTAAAAGATAGAACCTAATTCTGGTTTAGCACCAAGTTTTCCTGTTTTATATGCTTTGTAAAGGGATAAATTTTTATGTAACCCAAATTCAGAAGCACAATAAAGTTCAGTAGAAGCATCTTCCTTCGATTTCTCGGTAAACCAGACCATATCTCGGCGTATAAATTCTTCATCCAACAGTTGTTGATCTTGCGTCGTGAACAATATCTGCGAGTTCGTTGTGTTCATCATGAATGTTGTTAGGAAATGTAGTAAAAGATCATAGTGTAGATTGCTTTCTATTTCATCAAAACAGTATATATGGTCTTCTCGTAACATATTAAACATACATTCTTGTAATTGAAAATAGCGTAAGGTCCCTAATGATTGGTCTATGGAAGATAAGGTAAAATCAGCTCCACCTATCGTATGGTGAGTGAAAAATACATCTTTACCATTTTGCATTCTCGCTTCATTGTCAATACTTATATTAGAAATATTGAAATCAGCTTTTTGCATGGCTGATATAAAATAATCCTTTTTTTCTTTGTCATTAATTAGTTGTTGTGCGATGTCCAAAAGAGTATTTCCTTTCATTCCATGCACATAACGGACAATCCAATTATAAGTGTCACGGAAAATCTTTGCGTCTTCACTCAAGGATATTTTTGCAAAAGTTGATAATACCGTGTGATTATTCAGCGTATTATCTATGATTGTTTTTTTACTTTTTAAATGTAAACCGACTGTTCGACCAAATTCAATATCTGGTACGACATCTTCATGAACAAATTTTCGATTATAGAATAGAGACAATACTCCATTGGGAGCATACTCCATTTTTTCAGAAATAATGTGATGATTGTTATATTCCAATGAATAATCATATCGCACTTGCTCGATGAAAAAAGAGACGGACAAACGAGTATTTTTATCTTTATCCAATGCAAATGGATGAAAAGGTATTGCTTGTAATTTATGGGTACAAGGAAGTACTAACATTCGCCATATTGTTTCATAAGCATAGAGAATGTTACTTTTTCCAGAAGCATTAGCCCCGTAGAGTATAAGCATACGATTTAGCCGTACCGTAGATTTTACTTCGATAGTTAACAGTTCACGAGAAGTATTATCTTTGGTGGCTTCAAAAGATAATACTTGTTTTTTTCGTATTGACATGAAATTTTCTATGCTAAGTTCTCGAATCATACTTTAATCTGTTTGTTTCGTAATATTTCTACAAATATAGCGATTCATCAGCATAAAACGAGTTTGTTTAGAATGTTATTTCACTTTTTTATCTTTTGATACCCTATTATTACGTGATTAATCCCATTGTTTCGGAATAAAAACTATATTTGTCGTGGAATTAAAAGAAAGTGCCTGTGTCCACGAGTTTAATTTTAACGGTTTTGCTGGCTTATTTTTTATTGTTGATCTTGGTTGGCTTTGTGACAACCAGGAAAGTCAATAGTGAGATGTTTTTTACAGCGAACCGGAATTCCCCTTGGTATTTGGTGGCTTTTGGGATGATCGGTACAACACTTTCCGGGGTGACTTTTATCTCTATTCCCGGGGAAGTCGGTAATACGCATTGGACTTATTTGACCTTGGTTTTCGGTAATTGCGTGGGGTATATCGTGATTGCACTCGTGCTTTTACCTTTGTTTTACAGGCAAAACCTAGTTTCTATTTATTCTTGGTTGGGAACTCGTTTCGGGGAGAAGGCTCGGTTGACGGGTTCTTTCTTTTTTATCTTGTCGCAATTGGTGGGGGCGTCTTTCCGGTTATTCTTGGTCGTCGGTGTGTTACAACTGGCTTTCTTTGATGCCATTGGTGTGCCTTTCTGGTTGACCGTGTTTATCACGATTGTTTTCGTGTGGATTTATACCGTGCGGGGCGGAATCAAGACGATCGTTTGGACCGATACGTTACAAACCGTGTTTATTCTGATCTCTGTCGGGCTGACAATCGTGGTGGTAAATAAGGCTCTGGATTTCAATTTTTTTTCGGCTATTGCGGCTATAAAAGAGAGTCCTCTTTCGAGGGTGTTTGACTTTGACTGGCGGTCGGGACAGAATACGGTGAAACAGTTTTTGGCAGGCGTGGCGATCACGGTTTGCCTGAATGGCTTGGATCAGAATATGATGCAGAAAAATTTGACTTGTCGTTCCTTGCGGGATTGTAAGACAAATATGTTTTCGTTTTCTTTTTTATTCTTGGTGACGAACGTGTTGTTCCTGATGCTGGGGGCTTTGCTTTATATATATGCCGAAAGAGAAGGTGTCGTGTTGCCCGGTAAGTCTGATGACGTGTTTCCCTTCCTTTCCTTGAATTATTTCGGAGCTACGGCCGGTTTGTTCTTCCTGTTGGGAATAACTGCTGCGGCCTATTCTTCGGTTGATTCGTCATTAACTGCTTTGACGACCTCTTTCTGTATTGATTTTCTGAAAATAGATCCGGGAAATAAGGAGGAGAAGAAAAAGCGAATCGGGGTGCATATCATGTTTTCGTTACTGATGATTTTCGTGGTTGTGCTCTTCCGGGAACTGAATAATTCGAGTGTAATATCGTCTCTTTTTAAAGCGGTAGGTTATACGTATGGGCCTCTCTTGGGGCTTTTCACGTTTGGTTTGACTACAAAGTATCAGGTACGGGAAAAGTATCTGCCTTGGGTATGTTTGCTTTCACCGGTGGTTTCTTACGTGGTCAATTGTTACTCGGAACAACTTCTTTTCGGGTATAAATTCGGTTTCGAGATACTCCTACTTAATGGATTCCTTTGTTATCTTGGGTTGTTATTTATCCGGGCCAAGCGTCATAAATTAGTCCCGGTGAATACTCTCAAGGTGTAACCGATACCGAAACTGATAGCTGCCATTTCAAGGAATCGTCTTTTAAAATTTTCGCTTTTCACGATGGCGTCATAATGGTTGAAGATTGCAATGATGTAGGCGATTCCGGTATGGATAGATGCTTTTATGGCATTATTTTGTACAGAAAAACGTGTGTAATATGTTTTTGTGTTCGAAAAATAGCTATCTTTACATTATGAATAATCCATTACGACGATTAGGGAATATACCTGTAACGGTTTCTGCATTGGAATCTCTTTTCCCTCATATCAAGAGAGGAAATCAAAAAGTCAGGTTACTTGAGCGAGATAAGCAAATCATTCGTCTCAAAAGAGGGCTTTACGTGTGCAATCCGGAGATAACAGGTAAGATTTTATCAACAGAATTGATTGCCAATCATCTTTATGCACCTTCGTATGTTTCTATGTCATCGGCCCTGCGTTATTACGGCTTGATACCGGAAACGGTGTACACGAAGCAATCAATGACACTGAAACATTCTAGGGATTTTGATACACCTTTGGGGAGGTTTGAATATACGAATATCTCAAGAGAGGCGTTTCCAGTAGGCTTGACTAGTATGAAAAAAGAAGATTGTGCTTTTGTAATGGCAACTCCCGAAAAGGCATTGTGTGATTTGATAGCAAACTCACCCAAAGTAAATCTCCGTTATCTGAAGGATGCTGAAATTTATTTGGAAGAGGATATTCGGATGGAACTGGAGGAATTCAAACAGATGAACGCTGAAATATTTGAGGAATATATGAAGGTCGGTAAAAAGGCCGAGTCGATACGAACATTGCTAAAATTGATGAGGAAATGAAAATAGAAAACAGCTATTCATTTTTGACTTCTCTCTAGGACTCCCGCTAGGATTAATGGATTTTATGAATTTTCAGAACCGTGGGTTATGGTTTTATAAATGAAAGACCGTGTCAAAAAATGTTTGAGACGGTCTCGTTTTTATTGAATTTATTTATTGATGTGGTGGAACTTCAATCAGTAATACCCGTGATTTTTCGGTCGCCTTGAATTCGACTTCATCGGTATCATATACTCCTACTCCATCACGGCGTTTCAAGGTTAGGTCCTTTAGCTCGATACTTCCTTCAATAATAAAGATATACACGCCTAGGCTCTCCTTTGATTTCATCTTGTAGAGTTGTAAAGAATCCTTGTCCAAGTCGGCAATCGAGAACCAAGCTTGTTGATAAATCCATAATCCTTTACCATTACAGGGATAAGGAGATACGATTTCACAAATTTCGTTCTTGCGAATCAGATCGGAAATCACGGCGTTTTCGTACCGTGGCGCTACGTTTTGCTTGTTCGGGAATACCCAGATTTGCAGAAATTCGGTAGGCCGATCGTCATTCCGGTTGTACTCGCTGTGCATGATTCCGGTTCCGGCACTCATGACTTGAATCTCACCTTCTTTGATCGTGTCCTTGTGTTTCAAGCTGTCCTGATGTTCCAAATCGCCTTTCAAGGGAATGGAGATCACCTCCATGTTTTTGTGGGGATGAAGGTCAAAGCCCGTTCCTCCTTCTATCCTGTCGTCATTAAGTACGCGCAATGCCCCGAAATGAATTCGTTGTGGATTGTAGTAATCTGCAAAACTAAAGGTGTGGTGGGTTTTTAACCATCCGTGGTCGAAGAAACCGCGACTCTCGGCTTTATGTAGTATTGTTTTCATAGTCTTTTTTATTTTGTGTGCATAATTATTATATACGGAAAAATGATATAAAGGTTATAAACGGGATCTTTCAATTTTTTGTTTACCAAAAAGACATATTATTCTATTGTAAAGTGATCGGTAAAAGGCTATAAGAAGTTATTTACGCTTACAATTTGCGAGGTAATATAAAATATATATAAGTTTTGTTTGCTTTTTGTTTTAAAAATAAATATTTTTGTGTGTCTAAAATCGAAGGATTATTGATAAATTCTAATTTTTTATTTCTCCAAAATTCATATTTCATTTAAAATTCGATTATTCAGTTAGTTATTTATTTGTACTTTCTGTTCTCAGGCTTAACATATCGCTAAAAATACGATATCATTAAACGTTGGTTTAATGATATAAAAACAGAATGATTATCTATGATTTCATGTCTGTTTTGCGGCTTGTTTGTTCTAAATGTTTCGCATCTTTCAAAATAGTTATCATATGAGTATCGTGTTGTTAAAAATATGGCAATCAAAGAATAAATCGATCTATTATGAACTGTCCAAGAAATATAATGTTCCTGTAAAACATGTCTACAAGCTGGTACATGGCAAAAAGGTCAAGTTGAAAATGAATTCTTATTTGGTGTTGTTAGAGCTGAGAAACAGAAATATAATTCGAAGTTTTGCATTAACCAGTCAATTTAAATGAAACGTAGGAATGAAAAAGAATGGATTGTTATTATAATAAAACGGTGGCTGGGGCAGAGAATTTCACGAATCAAGACAATTACTATGCCCAACCGTATTGTGAAAATGCAAGTAATAATATCACGAGTGTGTTGAATGCAGAAAACACGTACACGACAACGTATTGTTTAGAAAACTGTATGTATCGTCCGGCACAGAATAAAGCCTACGCCACGGGAATCGTGTTTAAGGCAAGTGTTTCCATACCGGAAGAGAGAACTTTTGATGAAGAAGGGCATACGGTAGATCCTTACGGGCAAAGTACGATCTATTATTTTAACTATAATTTTTATACCTCGTTGAAAGCCGTGCATGATATCGGTAAGGCGAATGTCCCAACAGATGGTTCTTCATTAAATCCTGAAGACCAGAAAAAATACAATATCAAGGTATTTAACAAGAGTGAAGAAGGTAGTTTCCACTGTTATTACAACTATTTTATTCGCCACGTGGATAATCATTCGGCAATGATGGGAGTGATGGAATTTGGTATCGTGCGTAATAATATTTACCGGATATTGATCACGAATGTGAATGATCTGGGAACGGGAATCCCTGACGTGGATCCGGGAGATATTGAATCCGATGCTTACCTAAGTGTTGATTTCTCTGTTTTACCTTGGAATATCCGTTACCAAGAAGGTGAGTTGGAATAGAATGATACAATAATTTTTAGCTGTAATAATGATGAGTAAGATTGGCGTATGCTGGTTGGCAATATTTTCTTGTCTTTGCTTTGCTTGTTCATGGGTAGATGACGATCTCTCCGATTGTCCTTCGGGTTTTTGGTTAAAATTGTCTTATAAATATAACATGTTAAACGTGGATGCGGCTTTTACCCAATTAAAAAATGCGTCAATATTCATATTCGATGAGACCGGAAATTATATTGAAACCCAGCATATCGACAGTCTTACTCTTCATCAAAATAATTGTCAGGTGAGGTTGGAATCCTTATCCCCAGGCAAATATAATTTTTTAGTTTGGTCCGGGTTGACGGATTCTTGTTACGAATGTTCTGCCTCGGGGGTAAGATTGTTATGTGATGCTTCGGGAACGTCATCCAAACAATTACCCGCTTTGTTTAATGGCCGTTTGGAAGGAGTGGTGGTTTCGGAAGAGTACACGGTTTGTGAAGTCCTGTTGATAAAGTTAACCCATCGTTTCACGTGTGTTTTGCAAGGCCAGAACCCGACACCATTTGCAGATGATGAATTTCTGTTGGAGATCAGGGCATTTAATGGGATGATTGACCATCGAAGCCAGCCGCTTGATTCGGTTGAAACGTGTTACTTGCCATTTTTTCAGACGGTAGCCGACTTGTCTGGGGTGCAGGTCGTACATTCGGAATTGAATACATTACGTCTGCTTGAAAATGATGATACCCGTTTGATTTTAACTCATCGTTCTACGGGGCAACGCATATTGGATATCCCTCTCACGAAATATTTGCTCCTCTCTCGTGAGACTTACTCGGGAATGCCCCCGCAGGAATACTTGGATAGGCAGGATCAATATACTTTAATATTCTTTTTAGATGCCACGGAAGATAAATTAAAACCTTATATCTGTCCCCTGATGAAAATAAATGACTGGATGGTACGATTGTACTTTCCTGAAAATGGTTGACTCGGATTAAACAAAAATTTTAACAAACACCC